>MDTB01022265.1_pt1 | contig 13368 bp, 13 predicted proteins | sample 811161 | NCBI WGS metagenome assembly MDTB01 (sample SAMN05326650, study PRJNA326480) | marine metagenome | isolation source: seawater | place: Mediterranean Sea | collected 2009
ATAGCAGAAATCAAATATGCTATTTTTTTCATTTTAAATCCTTTCATAGATTTATTTTTAACTTGTCTAAATTTAGTGATTTTTGTTGTTTTTTTTATTAAAAAGGCAGAAAAAAGGGAAAAAAAATATAAATGTTGCAATATTGCAACATCTATAGTTAAGACTCGTTTTCTAGTTGATACCCAAAAAAAATATCTTTTCTGTCTAAAATACCTTTGTTTATCCAATATTGTCTTTGAGCAAAAAAGGCATCATAAAATTCATTCTTTTTTGAAGAAAAAACCTCTTTTTTTATAGAATTTTGATGTATTTCTCCTTTAACTTGGTTCATGCTTGCGGTATTAGAAAAAAAACTTGCCCTTAAAGAAGGTTCATAGTCATCAACGCTTAAATCAAGGAAACCGTATAATTGTTTTTGATAATTATCTGGGTTTATTACTAGATCCTCGTATTTAATGTCAAAAATATTTTCTTTATTTTGTAAATTATTATCCCAAAAAGTATTGATTGCTTCGAAGTTAGATAAAAAAATGCCTATGTTGAAGAAACTAGTGCTATAGGGAACATTAAAAAGATATCTCTCTTTATATAAAGATGTAGCCGTATCCCAAGGGTTTCTAAAAACTCTAATAAACTTGCTTTTCAGAAGTATTTTTTTCAAATAACCAAGATAAAGAAAATTTTCTGGCATTTTATCAACTAAAAAATTGAAATCTCCTTTCATGAATTCGGTTTCTTTAAGATAATTATCAGCAAATTCTTTTTTAAAAACTTTAAGATTTTTATTTTTTGTGGAAATAAATTTTTGCATCATTCTTCTGGCTAAGTTGAGTTCGCCCCCAGAATAAACTTTATTGTTTGAAGTTATTATCGATTCTACTAAAGTTGTGCCTGACCTCGGCGATCCTGTGATAAAAAAATTTTGATCACCCTCTATATTGTTTTCATCATCGATATGTTCAGAACAATTCAAAAAACTTTCTATTATTAAATTGATGTGCTCTTGATAAAGATGAGAGTTGTAACGAGCAATACTAAATATTTTATCATTCGCCTGAATATAAAATTTTTCAGATATATTTGGATCTTTTTTTTGAAAATAATTTCCAAGGCCATAAAAAATTGATGCATCAAAATTAGTTTTTTGAATTAAACTTTTAAAATTATCTTTTTCAGAGATACTAAGTTTTGACTTTGCTAAATTAACTAACTGTTCACTTATTGAATTAGGATTTATACGACTTAGCAAAAAAAATAAATCTGCATTAAATGTTTTATTTAACAAATTATTAAACAATAAAATTGTTTCATCGTCTTTGCCTAAAGCTGAATTTACTTCAGACTTTAAAAGCAATAAGTTTATATTATTTTCAATTTCGAATCCTTGAGGGTTGTTACTAGCCAATTGAAATGCTTTGTTAATGTTTAATTCTGCTTCGTTAAATTTTTTTAATTTTTGTTGAGCATCTGCTAAGCTAATAAAAGCTTGAACTTCATTAGGTCTCATTTTGATTGCTTCTAATAAATAGTTAATAGACTTTTGAAAATTTTCTAATTGAAGAAAAGCATACCCTAAATTGTTATAATAATCGTAATCTTTAATATTCGTTTCAGCATTGTAACCAAGTTCTAAAACCTCAACAACTTTTTCAAAGTTACCTACTTGGATAAAAGCATAAGCCAAAATTTTTATTGCGTTTATATTTTTAGGGTCTTTTATGTAAAGAGCTTTAGCCTCTTTAACAGCCACTGTTGAGTTGCCGATTTGAATAAGGTTTAAAATTTTAGAAATTTCATTTTTCATAAGTTAAATATAGGATATAAGAATTTATTATGTCTTTTCTATCAAATATTAAATTCCAATATAATCAAAAAATCTTACAGGATTATATTAAATCAGGGAACTTTAATGACTTTTTTAATAATATAGAGAAACATAGAGAGAACAAAAAGTTATATACTCAATTACTTTTTACCCTTGGAACAGATGTACTAAAAAAAACTGATGAAAATTTTTTTGTATCCAAACTAACATGGTTAAACTCTTTTTTAGAAGAGGATTTAAATTATTTAGAAAAATTTCTAAATTTTTATTTTCAAAATTATAAAAAAAATTTTTATATTAATTCTTATGAAGAAGAAATAGTAAATGAATTAAATGTTTTACAAAAAATTAAAGAAATTAATTTTAATGATTTTGTTAACTTTTCGTATTTATATCAATATCTAATTCTTCAAAAAAATGATGATAATGATAAATTTTTGAAAAACTGCTCACCTTATTTTTCTTCAACTGGTCAATTAAACTTTTCAAATATTAGTTTAACAAGATGTTTTCTGTATGTTTTAGATCATCCGTATAGCGTATATGATAGGATTAAAAAAAGCTTAGACGGCGATCAAAATTTGGCAAGAAATGTTTTTTTAAATTTAGACAATCAAAAATCATTTAAAAAAGTTAATAATGTTGAAATAGAGAATATTAAGCAAGGATGGCATACGCATACCAGTAGTTGGACAGGTAGCAACGTTTTAAATGTTCATAGAGGAAAAGTCATATTAAAAAAGGATATAATTACAAATCCATTTGATACCTTAAGCTCAATTATTCTTCATCTTATCCAATCAGGCGTAAAGATTGAGCTTAATTATGATTTAATTAATAACTTTATATCCAATAATCCTACTACCAAAAATGAAGAACAGTTTGATATTTCACATAAAGAAAAAAAGTTCATCGACCAGTATGTTGGCGATATTGTTTCATCATATAACTTTGACTATTAATTCCAAAGAACTGAATAAAATTGAAAAAGATTTAGATAATTATCCAAATTCAAGTTTACTAATAGTAACAAAAAACCAATCTTCAAATATTGTAAAAAAATTAATGGAGATGGGCTATCACTCATTTGGCGAGAACAAGGTACAAGAAGCAATTGAAAAATTCTCTTTCTTTCATCGATTAAAATATGAACTTCATTTAATTGGACCCTTACAATCTAATAAAGCTAAATTAGCTTTGAAAATATTTAATACTATTCAAACAATAGATAGGGAAAAATTGGTTTTAGAAATCGCACAACAAATTAAAAAAAACCCAGAAGCGGTTGTGACAAAAAATTTTTTTATACAAGTCAATATCGGTAGAGAAAAACAAAAGTCTGGCATAGAACCAGAGAGTGTTTTAAGACTTTATGATTTTTGCTTGGAAAATAACTTAAATATTACAGGATTAATGTGTATACCGCCATTTGATCAAAATTCTGAGTCATATTTTCTTAATATGGTAAAAATTAGAGACAATATTGATAAAAACTTATTATTAAGTATGGGAATGAGTGCAGATTATAAATTCGCATTAAAATGTGAGTCTAATATGATACGTGTAGGATCAAAAATATTTTCGTGAAAAAAATAATTTTTTTCCTTTTATTATATTCTAATCTAGCTTTTTCTTTAGAGGTCAAATGTAATTTTGAGGAAGTTTACATTTCTGGACAGACTCAAAACGGCGCCCTTTTCTTTAAAGATAAAAAAATGAGATATCAATATTTTGATAATAAACTTTATACAATAATTTATAAAAATAATAATTTTTATCTTATTCATAATTTTAATACAAATATTGTTGAGAAAATAAATAAAAATACTGATATTATTCAAAATATTAGTGAAATTATTCAAGATTATCCATCTATTTATCATGAATATAAAAAAAATAGTTTCATACTTAAAATAGAAAAAAATTCAAAAAATTTTATTAAAAGAATTAGTATTAGATCAGATGAATTAAATTTGAGCATTAATATTTACGGTTGTAATTATGATCAAATTGACAATAGATATTTTAATCATTTTAATTTTATAAAATCTTCATGATAAATTTAAAAAGCAATAGTGAATTCTTACTCCAGTCTTTTACAGAATTATTAAAACAAAAAAATCTTATTCAAAATCAACTACAAGAATCAATTTGGCATACGATTCAAATAGATGATTCAAATGATAAATTATGTTTGATTATCAATGATTACAAAAGAAAGTATTCAAAACCATTACCCTTCAACACTATTTTTAGTGACCTTAATAAAGAAATTATGAAAATCAGTTTTGATATTGATAAATTAATTTACGTACCTTATTTAAGAGAAATTATTTTCGACGAAACAAAAATATATTTGAGTGATATACAAAACAAAATCTTGTTTAATTTGATAGTTAACAGAGATGGTGTAAATAAAGAACAGCTTTATAAATTTATTTGGCCTGATGATAAAGAAATTTCTATCAATAAACTTGATACTCATCTCACTAATTTAAAAAATCTTATTTTTGACGAGTTAAAATTTAAAATAAATTTTAAATCCTTAGATAAGACTTTAAAATTAATTATTAATTAAGATATCTCTTTTGCCAACATGGTTTGGTGCAGATACCACACCCCTCTGTTCAAGTGCCTCCATAATTCTTGCAGCCTTATTGTACCCTACTTGAAAATTTCTTTGTAGAAAACTTGTCGAAGCTTTATTAGTAGATTTTATTAAGTCTATTGATTTTGAAATAAGCATTTCATCCTCATCGCTTAATGTTTCAAAATTTTCATCATTGCTGTTAATTACTTCTTCCAGCTCATCTAAATATTGAACTTTTTGGCTTCTTTTTATTTCTTTAATTAGCTTATTTACTTCATTATCTGATATGAATGCTGACTGATATCTGATTAAATTTCCCCCATTTTTAGACATTAACATATCGCCATTACCTAATAGTTGTTCGGCACCGATTTCTCCCAAAACCGTTCTGCTATCGTATTTACTTGCAACTTGAAAACTTATTCTTGATGGAAAATTAGCTTTGATGCTCCCCGTAATTATGTCCACGCTTGGTCTCTGGGTTGCCATTACTAAATGAATGCCGCAAGCCCTCGCCATTTGCGCAAGTCTTTGTACATAGTGTTCAACCTCTTTACCCGCGGTCATCATTAGATCTGCCATTTCATCTATAAAGACAATGATATAGGGTAGTTTTTCAGATACCTTTTGATTAAACCCATCGAGGTTTCTTGTATTTTCCTCATTCATTAAAGAATATCTTCTTTCCATTTCTTTACACACCCATTTAAGTGCGATAATTGCTTTTTTTGGTTCTGTTACAACTGGAGTTAGAAGATGAGCAATGTCATTGTAAACACTCAGTTCAAGCATTTTTGGATCTATTAATATTAGCCTTAACTCATTTGGTGAAAATTTATACAAGATGCTTGCTAAAAGAGTGTTAATGAAAACTGATTTTCCAGATCCAGTAGTTCCTGCAACTAATAGATGAGGCGTTCTGCTTAAATCAATTACCTCAATTGACCCGGAAATATCTTTGCCAATACATATTGGAATTTTGTGATTAGTATTTTTAAAATTACTATCACTTAATAACTCTTTAATTGTAACAGTTTCTCTATATTTATTTGGTATTTCAACTCCCAAAAACTGTGTCCCATATATCTGAGCTATTCTGACAGCGCCTACGCCCATGCTTCGAGAGATATCACCAGCCAAATTAATAATTGTATTAATTTTAGTTCCTGCAGAGGGCAATATTTCATACAAAGTTACAACAGGTCCTAATTTTACAGTAATTACCTGAACTTCAATATTAAAGTCTTTAAAAACTCTTTCTAATAAATTTGAGTTTTCTTTTATATTTTCTTTTTCAAGTTTACGGTTTGAGTTTATCTTTTCATTTTCGAGTATATCAAGAGATGGAGAAGAAAAATTATTTCTTTCAAAATTTGTTGTTGCTTCATGGTCCCCTTCTATTGGTTTACTAACCAGGTTGCTTACTTGCATTCCTGATATTATTGGCTCTTTCTTATTATAAGAAACATTAGATAGTCTTTTTTCTTTTTTTAAAAAATTTTGTATTTTAAATGATGGTATTTTAAAAAGCTGATTAATATTTAAGCAAGATAAAAATAAAATAACTCCAATTATAGATAAAGCATAGCTGATATAATTATTTTCATGAAATAAAAATAAATTTTGAGAAATTGTCCCCCAATCTTCAATTTGATTAATAAAGTTTATATCTAATTTTATTTGTAAAAGTGTTTGAGGTATTAAAATAAGACTTATAAAAACTAAAAAGAGCCTTATAAAGAACTGTTTAGGACGTTTTTTTATTAAAGTCAAAACCGACATAATGAAAAAAAAGATAATAAATCCATAGCCCGTTAATCCAAATGTATATAAAATAAAACTAGATATATATGATCCTATTTCGCCCCCTAAGTTACTTATTGATTGACTAGAATTAGTCAAAAAAGAGTTGTCGTTAATATCAAAGCTAAATAGTGAAATTATAAGAAAAAAGAATACCAATAAATAAATCAGACCCAAGAAGTAGTTTAAAAATAAAGATAATTTGTCTTTTAAGATATTTGGAATATAGGTATTGTTCATCTACAAAAATTTACTATATGCGTCTTGATAAAAAATAAAATACATAAATATGACTTTTTGATTGTTGGTGCAGGCATGATCGGGTGCCTAATGACATTAGCTTTGTTAAAAAAAAAATATAGAGTTTTGGTCATTGATAAAGGAAACTTAAGTATTAATGACTCAAGAACTCTTGCAGTTAATGCAAAATCAAGAGATTTCTTAAAAAATTTAAATTTATGGAATGAATTAAAACAAACTCAGCCTATCAAAAATATTTTTATTAAAGATTATATTAATTCCGAAGAGTTAATATTTGAAAATAAAGAAGAGCATATGGGAACAGTTGTTTATAATAAAGATCTCTTAAAAAAGGTAAGAAAAATTTTATTAGATAGAAAGTGTCTTTATAAAAATATCGATGTTTCTCTTGAAGAATTTCTTCAATCAAAAAAAGTTATTATTTCAAATAAACAAATTGAGTTTAAAAAAATTATTTTAACCGCAGGTAAATATTTCAATAATGAATTAATTATTAATAAAAAAACTTTTGATGAAGGGCATATTTCATATGTAGGTTTTTTTAATCATACAAAAAACCATCAAAATAACGCTTATGAAATTTTCACATCAAAGGGCCCTTTGGCTGTTTTACCAGCACCAAATAAAAGTCAAAAATATTCAACTTTTATTTACTCATCAAAAATCAATCGTAATATTAATTTTCACTCTCTTATTTCTAATTATTTTAATAACACACATGGAAAAATTACCCTAAATGGGAATATTAATAGTTTTACTATTACGCCACATATCAGTTTTCCTATTAAAAATGACTTATTATTACTTGGAGATACTCTTCGATCTATACATCCTGTTGCAGGACAGGGGTGGAATCTTGGAGTAAAAGATATCACTACTTTTGTAAATTTATTAGATCAATATTCAATTGATGATCCTAACTTATATAAATTTTATTATGCAAGAAGAAGAGTAGATAGCTTTGCTTATCTATCATTTACCTCTTTATTAAATTCATTTTATGAAAATGAAAATAATCTTAATAAGCTCTTCATTAAATTTGGATTTCAATCGTTACTTAATATTTCTTTTTTAAGAAATATCTTTATCAAACAAGCAATGGGAAGAATTAGCTTAGTTTAATTGGTTCCCGTTATTAGCCACAACTTGAAAAGTATTTAAATCGAGTATTGAATTAATTGTATTCAGTCTTTCAAGTAGGTTAGATGACTCTAATATAGCTTGTTTATCAATTTTATTAAAAGGCGCGAGCATCGCTAGAGTTGATAAAAGCTGTAAGTTAGATGTTTCAGCAAGCACATCTTTATCAATTTCAAGTTTTTTCATTTTAAAAAAATTTGAATATTTTTGAATTAAACTTGAACGATCAATTTGAGGTTCTAGAGTATTGAGGTCCTCTGTATATTCCTTGGTGTCAATTTCAGCTTGATAATAACCATTTGGGTGAAGATCCCTCTTTTGAAGCACAAAGCGACAAACACCTTCTAAGTTTAAAACTATTCTATAGTCCGGAGTTTCGATATAAGAAGTAATCTTACCAATACAACCCACCATAAATAATTCGTTATTATTATTCTTAGGCTGTATAACACCAATCATACGGTGACTTTTGAGACTATCCAATGTCATTTTGATGTATCGTTCCTCAAAAATATTTAAAGGTAGTTTTCCAAAAGGTAATAAAAGGATATTTTCCAAGGGGAACAGGGGAATATTCTTGGGAAGTTTATTTTGATCAACTTCAAACAGTTTTTTAACAGAGTCTTGCATTATTTAAACATTAAGCTTGATAGTTTCTTCCTTGCTTCAATGACATTTGGATCACTAAAACCTAATAAATCAAAATACTCAAGTAATTTTTTTTTTGCAGCCTCATCATTCCATTTAGCATCATGAGAGAAAATATTTAAAAGTTCTTGAAATGCCTCAGCACTTTGGTTTTGAGAAAAATATTTTTCTGCTAGTTCAAATCTTAAATTATGGTTATTTGTATCATTAGATAAAATTGATTTTAATTCTTCAACTGTTTTGCCCTCAGTTGAAGTTTTCATATTTTCGATTAATTTTTTAATTTTTTGAACCTCTTGATCCTCAATAGTTTTTTCATCTAAAGACTCTAAAATTTCTGATGCATCTTGGTAGCGATTAAGCTGCATTAAACATCTTAGCATACCAGAAATACATTTCGGATTTCCAGGATCTAAGGAAATTAAATTTTCATAGATTTGTAAGGCCTCATCAAATTTCTGATCTTTAAAAAAAGACTCAGCCTCTTCAAGTAGTTTTGGAATTTCATTTCCTGGTGTGGCTTCAATTAATTTATCAATCATTTTTTCAATTTGACTCTCTGGTTGTGCTCCTTGAAAAGCATCAACGGGCTTGCCATCAACAAATCCGTAAACGGTTGGTATAGATTGAATTTTAAGCTGAGCGGCTATACTTTGATTTTCATCAACATTTACTTTAGCAAGAATTATTTTACCATTCTTACTGTTAACCAGTTTTTCTAAAACGGGGGTAAGTTGTTTACAGGGTCCGCACCAAGGTGCCCAGAAATCAACAAGAACAGGTGTAGTTTTCGATTTTTCAACTACTTCCTCTAAAAATTGATCTTGGTTGATATCAATTACATTAGCCATGAAATATAAATGGTGTCTAACGACATTTTTACAACTTCAAAATAACAACAGTCATTATTTTATCTTGATACATATACAAGAGAGGTTTATAAGTATTTTCTCAAAGCGGGCGTAGCTCAGGGGTAGAGCGCAACCTTGCCAAGGTTGAAGTCGAGGGTTCGAATCCCTTCGCCCGCTCCAAACTCAATTAATGTTAAAATCATAAAATTTTCTTTAAATTCTTAATAGGTAGATCGTATTCATTGGGAATAAAAAGACCATTTTCGTTATTTATTAAATATGCTTTGTAATTTAATTCACCAAATATTTTTAATATAGGAAAATGGTCAGTTTTTATTAATTCAATTAATAAGAAAGGTCTTTGTTTTTTAATTAAATGCGCCCCACCTTTTATAGCCAAATGTTCCATTCCCTCAATGTCAATTTTTATAAAATCGACTTTAACTTCACTGAATTCATCATGTTTTAATAAATATAAGTTCCCGTATTTTGTATCAACTTTAATTATATTATGAGAGTTACTTTGAATAAATTTTGTATTGACGTTAGGTTTTTTAAAAAAGTTTAGCACGCTTTATTAAATTATATTTGATTTAATAGACTTAATAAAATTATAATCCTCACTATAAATTATTTTTAAATCATTTATGAATGGTTCTATATCTTCAAAGCTAATTGGATTAGCACTATGGTTTGTTTGAAGCGATTTTAATTGAATATTTTTTTCGAAGAAATTGCATATGTAATTAACCATACCATCTAAGGATGGCATAATTGAAATTTTGGTAAAATAATCTGGGTTATGTCCTAAAAAAAAGGTTTGCGGAAGAAAATGCTGATTTTTAAAATTTTTTTGCTTAAGATTTGATATTACTCCTTTAATTGAGAGATTTTGAAACTCATTATCTTGATGCCATAGAACTCTATTGTTATATGCTGAAATGAATCTTTCCACAGGATCTCTGACAACAGCTAATTTAAAAGTATTTAAAGAGTCAGGAAGTTCAACAAACTTTGGTTTTGGTGGTAAAAAGGACCAGAGCCAATTTTTGTCATCAATATTTTTATCATATTGGTGTTTTTTAATCATAGGTACTTCATCATCTAAAAAAATAAATTTTTCATCAATTTCTAACAGTTCGACAAACAATTTCTTAAAGGATGAATTGGCATTTTTTGGTACAGGATAAAAAACAAGATTTGACCCATCTTTTTTTTGAAATACTCTATAGGCAGAAACAAGCTCTTTTGTATTATCATCAACAAATTTTATGATTTGAGAATTAATTTTTTTTTCATTTCCCATATTTGATTTATCTGTAAGGTATAATTTTAGCTAATGTTTATAAATACCTATTTTTAAATGAATCCAATTAAAATGAAAAATCTTTTTGAGTCAATTCTTTCAATTAGTCGTGATTTAAAAAAATTATTATCACAAGAGGCAATAAATAATTTTGGAAAAACCACATACCAAGGAGATAATGCCAATTATGCTATCTCTTTGTTTCAAGACCAGCTGATACAACCTAATGAAAATATTAAAAAATTTTTATATTATATGGGCAAATCTCTTCTTAATTGGAGTAAAAGTAATTTAAAAGATGGATACTATCCATCAGAAGATGCGCATCATGGAACAGAGATATTTCTTGGTTTTTTACCTAGATATATTGATTTATTTCCAGATGATGACGAAGCACAAAATTTAATTTTATCTGTTTTTAAATTTATTGATAATCGCTCATCCAGCAATGTTAATTGGTTTGATTATGAAAAAAATAATTTTAAAAGTTGGCATTTTGGTAGTCATAATATTAACCAAGACAAAAGTGTATCTTATAATACTGCAGATCATTTAAGATTTATTCACTTAGCTCTCGTATCATGGAAAATTACAAAAGATACTAAATACATTGATTGGGCAACTAACTATGCAAAAGAATTTGCTAATAAATTAGTTTTATCTGATAAAGATACACCATTGGCATGGGATTTAGATTGGAAAGATTATTTTTCTGAGGATTTGATATCTAAAAAAGAAAAATACATTATTTCAAGTCATCATCATCATCCAGATAGCCCTTATAAGGGATATGAAAATTTAATTGCATCTGGAGTAATTTTTATTTTTGGTGAACTTTATCTTTACACTAATGAAGATATTTTTTATAAAGCATCAAAAATAATCATACAAAATACTATTGCAATTATTACTAAGCCTTATGCCGATACAATTGCCAACAACCTAAACTATTTCCGATATACTTTTTCAGATTTTTCATATGACGGTTTTGTAGAAAATTTGCTAAATGAGATACCAGATCTATCAGATAAAGAATTAATGTTGTCTTTCCCTGAAACTGAGAGGATAAGATTGACAGACATAGGTAATCGAAAAGATATGATTTACTGGTACTACCTAGATGATTTAAAAGTAATATATTATGATGAACCGCCATCATCTTTTTTTACATTAGCATATAATGTTACCGGCAACTTAGATTATGCTCTAAGGGGTTTGCAACATGCTTCAAGAAAATTGAAAATAGCAAGTTCATTATTGCGTTTGGGGTACGAACACTCTGACTCTGGAAAATTCCTTAGTGCAATAATATCCGGTCATGGCAGAAACTGGGGTGTTGGTGCGGTGACAGGTTGTTATTCGCCTTTATTAGTAGGTACAGATGAAAACTTAGGTAATTATAATTATATTCTAAAATTTCAATCAGAAACTCTAGCCAAGGGTTGTTTGCCTTTAGTCAGGCATACTCAAGATAATAAAACAGAAATCAAAATATATAATGTCACTAATAGTGATCATTCATTAAAATTCTTATATAAGGGCACTAAGTCTGAAGAGGTAAAAATTAGCGCAGGAAGCATTTATGAAAATACATTTAAATAAGTTTGCTATTCATCATATCTTTTAAATATTTTTTCCATACTTCGTGATACTCACAAAAACGATAATCGGCAAACCAAGGGCCACCTTCTGTATAATGAATAGCTTTTGGTTTACCATCTTTTGGTTCCTCGTACCATCCAGCTAACCAATTCCATTCATGATTTATTGCTCCAATTTCACTATCTTCTAACCAACTAAATCTATGTAAATATTTACCAGTTGTTTCAGGGTCGTTTATAAGGTCTGTATTTATTTTTTTATTTGATGGGTGCCCACAATTCCAAAGAACAAGTGAACTCCAGTTTTTCCTTGGGTATAGTGACTGAACTCTTCCATCCATTTTTTTATTACTTTTTGGCTTATAGTCGTGTTGTACGCACATTACAGCAAACTTATCATCGGCTAATGAAAATAACTCATCAATAGGATTTAAAAACAATATATCACAGTCACAAAAAAGTGCCCAACCATCATAATTGTTTAGTAGTGGGACTAAAAACCTTGAAAAAGTAAATTCAGTAGACCCTAACTTATCTTCTCCTCTAGTGTAGATACCTTGCGACTTAAGCTCATTAAGTTTTAATGGAACTACTTTAGTATCTGCTGACTTAGATTTAATACTAAAACTTGAAACTTGATATGCCAAGTCCTCCCTACTGTCATAACCTATATAAACATTCATAGAAATAAACTAATCTGTCGTTACTTATTTACAATAGTTTTTCTAACTCTTCATTCAAAGTAGATATGCTTTGTTTCCAATTATTTTGATCATTACACCTTATAGGTGTGATTGAGGGATACCATGGTATTTGTTTATCATCATTTGTGCCCCAGTACCAAAGTTTACCATCACTATATGGAAGCAATAAAAAAGTTTTAATTCCTAACTTTCCAGCAATATGTGCATTAGAGTTACTTATAGTTATCACTAAATCACAGGAATTAATTAAACTTGCGACACCCTTTATATCGTTAAAGCAATCAATTTTATGATTAGTAAATATTTCTTTTGTTAATTTTTTTTCCATATTTTCAACTTCATTTTTATCGTAAGAGAATTGTAAATTTATGAATTCAATTTCATCATTATCTAAAATTTTATTAAAACTATCTAATTTAATTGATTTTTTGTGACCGAATATTTTATTAGTACTTTGCCAAGATATGCCACAGCGTAATTTATTCTTTTTTTCAGGTACCCTTTCATCATCAAAATTATATTTCTGCCTATTTATTAATTTTGAGATTTTAAATAATTTCTGAAAATTTTTACCGAGCGAGCCAATAGGTAAATGATAATCATAGTTAGTATATTGATGCATTTTTTCTATATCTATGA
>MDTB01027177.1_pt1 | contig 13368 bp, 19 predicted proteins | sample 811161 | NCBI WGS metagenome assembly MDTB01 (sample SAMN05326650, study PRJNA326480) | marine metagenome | isolation source: seawater | place: Mediterranean Sea | collected 2009
AATTTGATAAGGCAATCACTGCCGTATGTAGAATAACTAGATTTCTTACAAGTGTTTTGTCAACACCTGCCATTAACGATTTAAACATTAAATCCTCCTAGGGTTTATTAATGTGCTTAATTTTAACAGTTTTTAGTTGGTAATGTCAATACAAGTTTTACGTTACTTGTCCCACTCTTCCCATGGAAAAACAATCCATGCGGGTACTTCATCCTTGTTGATCTCGTAACCATGGTAATCTACTTTGACTTTGCTTGGCTTGTTGTTTATTAGAGCGGCGAATTTAATTCTATCCTCGTGTTTACCAAAATTGTCTAGTATGTATTGAAATGTATCACCGCTGTCGTTTATATCATCTATAATCAATATTTTTTTTTGAAATGCGAATGCTTTTTCTAATACAGTAAGATTTGGTTTTGCTGTGTGATCTCTCAATCTTATATCGAGAACTTCGTGAGCAGTGTTGATTCTGTGAGAAAGGTATACACCTGGAATACATCCGCCTCTGTTTATTCCTAGTATGATGTTTGGCATCCAGTTCGAGTGTACCATCTTGTCCTCTATCTGTATCAGTGCGTTACGCATCTGTCCGGTTGTGAAATAATTTTTTTTTAGTATCCATAATAATGATTCAAAATACCTAATGAGTAAATTGCAAGTGAGACAGCATTTAAGACAATCAAAGATCTGTCATGCCAAAGCATACCTACTGTTAACCATCCGATAAAACCTATGTTTGCAATCCACATATTGATAGGAAACATATCAACTGCCGTGAACATCATGGCAATTATAAGTGTGATACTACTTGCCCATTTTATGTACCAAGACAAGTCACCCTTTGGGGTAACTTTTTTATAAACTCTCGAAGAATTTAATTTTTTTATTTTATCGTCTAGTTTTTCGTTAATAGGTTCTATTGTCATATTAATAATTTCAAACTTCCTATTATATAAATTAAAGTCATTGCAAAATTCAAACCTATAACGCTAGGCTCACGCCACAGCCATCCACACCATAACCATATGCCGTTTGCAACTATCATCACATAAACATTTAATGGAAATATATTCAAGGCAGTCATGCTGGCGCCAAGTATTAAACCCAGTGTGCCAAACCATGCCAAAGCCTGGTATGGTTTTCTAACCGGTTGTGTATCGCTCATATACCCTATTAATTACGTTGTTGGTTGTAACAAAACTTGCACACTTGGCCATGTCTTTTAATCTCCTTGCACCTATGTAAGTACAAGCACTTCTTACTCCGCCTACAATATCTTCTAGTGTGTTTGCAACAGGTCCTCTGTGAGGCAATGATATTAACCTACCTTCATTTCCTCTATATCCATCTTTTCGTTTGCCGTGAACTTCTCTTGCACGATCAGAACTCATGCCGTAAAATTCAACCTTGCCGTCTATTATTGGTTGCTCTGACTCGTCGTGTCCTGCTAACATGCCACCAACCATAACCATGTGAGCACCCCCTCCAAACGCTTTAGCAATATCTCCTGGGTGTACACATCCACCGTCTGCCATTATGTGTCCACCAACGCCGTTTGCGGCATCTGAACAGTCTACTATCGCTGAGAATTGCGGGACGCCGACGCCGGTCATTGTTCTTGTGGTACAAACTGACCCGGGTCCTATTCCTATTTTGACCACATCAGCACCGTTAATAATTAATTCTTCAGTCATTTCTGGAGTAACAACGTTACCTGCAATAATAACTTTATCCGGATATGTTTCTCTAACCTTTTTTATGAAATCCACCATGTTCTGGTGATATGCGTTTGCGACATCGACAGTAATCATTTTTATATCTGGAAAACTTTGTAAAACTTCTTTCATGGTTGCCCAATCTTTTGCATCTGGATCCCACATCACATTGGTTCCTGTACACACAGATACACTTTGCATTCTAAGTCCTGTGCCTGCCGCGGCTCGCCACTGCTCTACTGTTGTACTTTTTGTTATAACAGTCATCATTTTATGTCTTTGTAATTCTTTTGCCATAGAGAAAGTACCAACGCCGTCCATGTTACTGGCAAATATCGGAAGGAAGTTCATCTGCTTACCACAATTTCTAAATGTGAAATTTCTTGTCATGTCTACATCTTTCCTAGATGATAATGTTGAACGTTTTGGTTGTAGTAAAACATCCTCAAAGTTTAATTTAGGTTCTTTATCTATACGCATACTTCTATTATAGCATCAAATTTTTAAAAATCTAGTCTTTTCTTATCACCAAGGTTGTTTTGGTTGGTCGATACCTATAATTGGTATTTTTATATCCTGCTCGGTTACCCATTTAATCATTTCAGCAATTTTTTTTGGTTTTATCCAAGCGTTAGTATTTGGTAAGCCTGTGTCTATGCCACCCATTACTATGTGTGTTGTTTGTAATCTGAAGTTGTTTATTTTAAGACTCATTTCTCGAAGTTCTATTTTGTTTTTTGTGACTTCTTCTCCCCCGAGATTGTCATATTCATAGGTTGATCCTATATTGAACACGTCACCTATTGTCATATTTTCACTGCACATTTTTAAAAGGGTTTTTTGAACGCCGCGTACATAACTTGCATTAACGAATGTATTGTGCGTTTGGAAAAGTTTCTTTAATTTTTCTTCATTTTCACCTTTGTTGAAATCGTATCCATTTGATAGATGTATAAACGTGGCATCTGGCCATATTTCTTTGATACCACTAGCAATAGTTCCGTCTTTATTTGGATTTCCAGTGCAAAGCACCTTACGTTTTGCCATAAGCATGTTCCTTACGGTTAATATTTTCTGTTGTTCCGGGGTCATATTTTCCTACATTTCATTTTACACAGGACTTCTGCCTGCCCTGCCATGCCCTTTTCTCTTACATTTTGTATCCATTCCGCTAGTACACCATAGGCCTGATCTAGTGTGATATCTTTTATCTTTAACCTATCTATCCATTTTTTCCTACTGAGATATAGTTCCGACTTGTAAAAGGTAAGGGGATTACGTATCCAATCGCAAGGCATAAAGTATCCATCACTTGTAACAACAGATGCTCTGAGGCATTTAGGTTCTATTTCAATAGGTGTGTTTGACTCAAACTCTTCTTTATACCTTTCCTGTGTATCAACAAGTTTTTGATCCTGTGGCATCAGTTTATCATCTCCAAATCTCATTGTTTTTAATGAGAACCATTCCATACCTTTTGATTCTGCCCAATCTTTTATTTCTTCTAATTTTTTATAATTGAAATCAAATATGAGAGTTTGGCATTTTAATTTTGCTGGGCCTTTTGATAACACGTCGACCGCAGTTTCAATGCTTTCCCAATTGGCGTTTACCCTATACTTCTCATTATCTCCTTTAAGGCCATCTATACCGAAAGTTATTATATCTTTTTCTGTAAGTAAACTATTAAGTTCTGTCCACCATTCTCTGCTTTTGTAACTGCCATTTGTATCGATATGAAATGCTTTGTCCCTGAACATCTTTATCATCTCAAATAGATGTGGATAGTAAATTGTGTCTCCATAATCGCCACAAAGTTGGAACGCTTCTATTTTTTCATTTGATTCGCAATCTAGAAACTTTTTTAAATCCTGTAGATCCAAATCTGCTTTTGTAACATTCTTTCCTGATAAATTTTTCCATATTGTCCTCGGACATGCCGGACATGCCAGAGTGCATCTGTTTGTTGTTTCGATATGTAGGTAGTTTTTTGATAGCATTTATATTTTTACATTAATATTTTGAAAGAACCAAACGTGTATAGGGTTATTGAACTTTATTTTCCAAGCGCCGTTGTGATGCAAGGTACGGGAGTACGTTAATTGCTCCGGTAAACTTTTACCTAGTGCCTTTTGTTGTGACTGCCATGGTTCCGGGTATATTGGATAAAAAATTCCTTTTTCATCTAATAATGGGTCGATACTGATGTTATCTATTGATATGTCCATAATTTTTACTTTCGAGTCTTTAACAATTTCATTATTTTCTATTACAGTGTCTTTGACAGGTTTATTTGTCCTTTCTATAACAAGTAAATTTTCACCATCATTTACTTCCACGTCAATATTAATACTCTTTTCTTGCATATGTTCAAAATCTTGTATCTCAGCAATTTGTTTATTGTTAAGTTTACAGAAAATAGCAGGACTTTTATTCCAAAAATCTGCCTGCAATTTAATTTCTAAATTCATATAATTTATTCTATATTTAATTTACACGTTTCCAGGCGTTTTTTTTATGTAGTATGGATTTTTATAACCATTTACTACAGGCATATTTGGATTCATTGCTTTGTAATGATTAGGGTAATATTCGATATATTGTTTTATTTCATCAGCGTCTCTGAAAAACTTGTTCATGAATGGAGTTTGTATAAATTTGTTCCTTTTTTCAATTTCAGCATAGATAAATGCTTCAGTACACACATTCAATGATTTTATTTGTTCTTCTGTTTTATTATCAAGGACTTGCATAGCAAAATTACATTCTTTCCTAATTTTATCTAAAGAATAACTTTTGTCAAAGACTTTTTGCATTTGCTCTTTTTCAGCGAAATCTATTTGTAAGTTGAAAGTTTCATCCATCTGCATCATTGTGTTTAAAAAAACTTGCCAGTCAAAAAAAGCCTCCATGTCAAATTCAAAAACCTTTTGTTTGGAGAAAAATTCGTGTTCTCTGAATTTTTTATAGTATTTGTAATAGTACGTTTGTTTTTGTTGTTTTAAAAATTCTAATTTAAAATAGTCTCTTACGATAAACTTAGGTAGCCATGTAAAATAAGCAGTATCTTTTATTCCATACAATTTAACAATTTGTTCAGCATATGGTTTCATTTGTTTTGGCATTTCGCCAATCGGCTTCTGCCATAATAAATCATGCGTTTTTTTGAAATCTGCCGCTCTAAATTGTTGTGCCTGCAATATATAAAGGTAATGTTTGAAAGTACTTGCAGTAATAACACATACAGGAAGATCTTTTTTGTCTATATTGTTAACAAGGAATGATGCATGGTATCTCATGAATTTTTTCCGGGAAGATGTTGTATGGTTATGTGCGAAACCATCCTCAGTGAAAGGATCGCCTTTTATATCAGGAGTAAGTTTTGAAAATTTATCAACAAAGAACCTTATTAAATTTCCTAATGTACCTGCAAGATACACAATGTTTAATAATTCCGCAGGTTTATCTATTGGCTTGTAATATTCTAGAGGGTGTGCCGCACAATCCTCGAAGATGTTAATTTCATTTGTCACTTTCTTCTTTCTCTCTTGTTCTGCACATATCTAAAATGTTTTGATAATGCTCGTGTGCGTCTTTCAGAGCAGGATATTTTTCACGTAGATTTTCTTCATCTAGGCCTAGTTCTAGTTGCGTATAGGTTATATCAATGTTAGGATCTAAACTGTCCACTGTTCCGGCCATCATAAGTCCGTCACCTGGTATCCAACTGTCCAACTCTATGGCATCAGATTGCATCTGTGCTTGTTCTATCTTTAATTGTTTTTTTGTTTTAGCCATGGCCTTTCATGCTCATGCAAATCTTATAAAATTCATCTCTTGTAGCAGGATCGTTTTTAAATGCACCTAGCATGATTGCTGTTGTCATGTCTGATTCATGTTCTCTTACACCTCTGTGCGTCATGCAATGGTGTTCTGCTTTCACTACCACCGCAAGGTTCTCAGTCTTTGCATATTTTTTTAATTCATCTGCTATCTGTGTTGTCATCTCTTCTTGTATCTGTGGCCTCTCAACGATATGATGCACGATCCTGTTGAACTTGCTCAGGCCTATAACCTCACCGTTGGGAATGATCCCTACCCATGCCTTGCCAACAATGTTCTGGAAGTGGTGGGCACACGTGGATCTAATAGATATTGGGCCACTGGTGTACATGCTTTTGTAACCCATATTAGGAAAACTAGTTACCCTTGGTGCGGGTTTGAATCTTCCTCCAAATGTTTCTCTGATGTACATCTTTGCCACACGTTTTGCAGTTTCCTGTGTGTTGTGATCGTTTTCAGTGTCGATAACAAGACTGTCTAAAACACCTTGCAGTTTCTCCTGCACCTCTTCTTGTAATTGATCCATCTCTCCATCTTCTATGAATTCAGAGATGTTGTCATTGGAATGGAATCTCTTTCCTGCTTTTTTAATCCGCTCTTTAATTTTTTTACTAATTGGTCCTTTCGGCACCCAACTGTCTTGAAGTATATCGTCCATTATTCAAAATCTGTTCTTACTATGTGTTTCCTTAATGCTCTTACAAGTTCTTCTATCTTATCTATGCATCCAATAAGGTCTCTGTCTGTGATGTATTTAGATCTTTCTCTCAACTTGTCATATTCTCTTAAAGGTATTGTAACTGTGCTACCTTCATTCTCATATGACATGTCTTCTCCGTGTTCTTGGTGCTTGTCATACATTCTTTTATCTTCTTCTGTCATTGTGCCTCCTTTTATTCATTTTACACTATTTTTTATTTTTATGCAAGTAGTATGGATTATCTATCCCATTAAATTTTGGTAAGTTGGGGTTCATTGCTTTGTAATGGTTTGGATAATTTTTTACATAATTTTTTATCTCATCGGTATCTTTGAAAAAATCCTCTACCAAAGGACACTGTATAAATTTGAAGTTTTTTTCAATATTAGCAAACACATAACTTTGTTCTACTATATCTAAATTATCACATGTGATCTTATATGGTTTATCTTGGATAACATTCTCGATTATGATATCTGCCCGTTGCAAAGTTGTTCTATCGACATACAGTTTTTGTAAAAATTTTTCATGTATATCATGTGCTGATTCTCCAAGATCTAGATCAAGATCTAATCTGTCACTTACTTTTTGCATCCTTGAGATAAACTTTTCTGTGTCATATAATTCTGATAAGTTAATTGCTGAATTTTTTCCGCCAAGCATATTTTTTACTTTGTTTGAAGATGTAAGCCAACGGTTTCTGTCGTCATTTAAAAATATAATTTTTAAGTAGTCTCTCATAATTTGTATGGGAACATTTTCATTACCTATATCGATGTCATACATCCAAAGAAAATCTTGTGCGTAAAAGTTTTTGAATGTGTGATTTACACTAAATTTTTTATCTGTTAACTTGATGTGTGCAGATATAGTTTCGTGATCAGGCGGGCGTAAGAACTGTAATCTTGAAAACGTTAAAAGTGCTTCCTTATCCAGTAGTATAATAACATTGTTTTGATCAAAGTTAAATTCATCTCGCCAATTTCCATTGGGATCTTCAAACGAGCACCTTGTTACTTTATTCGAATACTTTATTTCTTCACTGTGCGAAGTGCCGGTAGTGAGAAAAGGTGTTCCTGTTATGTCAGGTGTGTGTCTGCTTTGCCTATCTATAAAATACATCAAGAAAGCGCCGTGTGAACCACCAAGGTACCCTACGTTACAAAGTAAAGTATCTGTAATCACTGTATTTCTTTTTTATGAACTTTGTTATACCACTTCAAAGCGGTTGCCACTACGTTGTCAATTGAACTCTGCGTTGGCTCCCAGTCAAGGTCTTTTTTCACTTTAGAGATGTCTGCCACTAGATAGGCTGGATCTCCTGCTCTGTTAGGTTCAAACGCTATTGACATCTTCCCAGTGTGTCTTTGTATTGTATCTAACAAATCTTTATTTGAACACGGTGCGCCAGACCCCAAATTAAAAACTTCTGCACAGTTATTGTTCATTGTAAAATTCAATGCTTTTACATGTGCCTCTGCAAGATCCATTACATGGACATAGTCTCTCACACACGTCCCATCTTCGGTTGGATATTTTGTTCCAAATAGTTTAAATGTTCTGCCTTGTCGACATGCTTCGATGGCCAAAGGGATGATATGTGTTTCTTTTTCTCGCAGTTCGCCTACTTCACATTCTGGATCTGCACCTGCGGCGTTGAAATATCTTAATCCAACACTGGATACGCCATATGCTACATTATAATCTTTCAGTACCCTTTCCATCATTAACTTTGATGCACCATATGAATTAATGGGAGTGCATATATCTGTTTCCTTGCACATCTTCATTCCAGGGTTGCCGTATACTGCCGCACTTGACGAATACACAAACGACTTTACACCCAATGATATTAGTTTATCCAACAGTGCAACTGTGTTTATTAGATTGTTTTTGTAGTATAAAGATGGATTGGAAACTGATTCTGATACAGATGTACTGCCTAGGAAATGAATACAACTTGTTATGTCATGCCTTTTGATTATTTCGTCTAGTCTTTCAATCTCCTGTGGTAGTTTTAAATTATAGTTTGGACCAAATGATTGTGCGTCAGGTCTGAAATGCCTGTCTACTGTAACAGGAACGTACCCGTTTTTCGAAAGTAGTTTGCACGTGTGAGATCCTACGTAGCCAGCACCACCGGTTACTAAAACTGATCTTGTCAATCCTTTAATACTTGGATTCTGAAACTGCGTTTCTGTAGTGTTTTCCATCTCTTCTCCATTGTTCTCCCGTGCCTGTCATGATATCTATCATTCTGCCTATTGTTCCGTCTGTCCAGTCTGATATTTGACCCATACTAGGGGATGGTTTCATTAATAATACTTTAAGTTTTTCCATTGCATCTCTGCCGGACCAAGGTGTATATAATCTTGTTTCGTCATTGGCAAAAGTTTCTGGAAATGATCTATATGCCGGATACAAAACATTAGTGCCCAATGCGTCCGCTTCAGACACAGTGTTTGACACCCAATCCTGTAGAGCACAGTTAAACAACACTCTTGAATCTGCAAGTATTTCGTAGTATTTGTTTTTTTCTAAATTTTCGTATATCTTTAGTGTGCCGTCCTTTTGCATCACTCTTGCTCTGTTCACAAAGTGCGTGTCATTGCTTCTCAATGCTCCTCCAGTGCAAATTGCAAATTCAACCTCTGGCAGTGTTTTGTTGGCTTTCCAGTGGTCAATCATGTCCATAAAGAATCCTGGTTGTTTTTCTTGATCCCACCTTGCTCCAAATATTACTCTCATTTTCCTATCATTGAAAGGCTTTCTATTTGGACATCTTTCTTGTACTTCTTCCTTGCCAAAACTCAAACCAGATATGTTGTAGATTGGTGCCGACCAGTTCGCAATCCTCATGTGTGCAACCATCTCTTCGTTGGTTGCAAGTATGTTTACGTTTGGAATCTCATTACACATCTGTTCGTATAGGCTCATCCATTTGCTCATGCCCCACACGTGTACGAAGTCATCTGGATCGATGGCCTGTGCCAAGCATCTCAGATAGATTGTTGGATGATATTCTTTTGGGGTCTGCATCAAAATATATGGAAGTGATTCCATGCCTGGTTGAAACATGTCCTCAAAAAATATAATATCTTGGTTTGTTATTTCACCTGCTTTCAACATCTTAACAAGATTCATCATTTGGCTCATTCCAAAATAACTCCTACCATGTGCATCTAAAACTTGTCCTGTAACAATGGCCTCCGAGTCATCTATAGTGTCGCCTGGAACTACTACGTAATCTATTCCACGTTTTTTGTATGCACGTTCAGTCCAGTCTGTTAATTGGTATGTGTATCTTGCTTGATATGACTCAAGTCCCATGTAAAAAATTTTCAATTTAACACCTCATTGTAAAGTTTATGAAAAACTATCTTGCTATCTATATTTCTTCTATTGTCCATAATTTCTATTTGCCTTTTAACCTCTTTTATATTAGCATAAAAACCTGGTTCAGTCAAATACTTTAATGAATTTTCCAATCCATTTTGTAGTAAAAAACCAGGTTTATCATCTATTAGATCTTCAAGTTTTCTTTTTACCTCTTTCTTAGACTTTTGATCTAAGTTTTTTATGTTTAGGTAAACAGGTGTGTACAATGGTCCAACCACAAAACTGTTGTTATGAAACCCTAGACTTTGCAGGAATTCAATGCAATCAAAAATGCTCATATAGTTTAGTATAAAATGCAACATGTTAAATGACACTCTATGCCCTTTAAGACTAGATATAGTTTCTAAGTTTCTGACAAAGTCACTCCATTTACCACCATACCTAATGTATTCATATTCTTTCTCAATCGACTCTACACTGATTGTCCAGTGTACATTTTTAAATTGTTGGATCAATTGGAACACACCAGTTTTGGTATTAGACAAATTTGTGTTGACTCTTAAATTCACGTCTTTGTTTTCTTTTAATAACAACTTTAGGAACTCCTTATTTTCATTCATCATTAAAGGCTCTCCGCCAGCAAGATATACATTTTTTAAATTTTTGATATTGCTGAAAACATATTCTTTTACCTTTTCAATATTTTGTTTTTCGTAGGATTGTTTAATGCCCAATTCTTTTGCCCACTTGGTGCTGTTATGACTTCCACAGTATACACAGGCTTGATTACATTTATTGCTCCAACGCAAGTCTACATGTGTAAGATCAAAGTTTTCTACAGAATCAAATAAGTTTTTTTTTACATGTGGACCTAATTCCTTAGCGTAATACAACCTACTGCTTATAGTATCAAAATTTGTTTTTCTTCCCTGCTCTTGATAGAAGCAACCGTCACAACTTTTAGGATAACCCCCTTGCAACATCTCTTTTTTAATGTTTTTGTTCTCGTTACTGTTAAGAACCTCTGTGATAGTATTTTTATGGATATTGCCAATTACTTTTCTTGCAAGTATGCAATTTTTCACACTGCCATCGGACTCCATTATAAATCCAGACCATGGTAATGCACAAAAATTCTTGTCTAGTAATTTCCTTGACATACAACTATTTAGACTTTTTAGAACCTGCTGTAAATTATTTTGCTGACTTTATAAGTTTGACGTCACCGTCGCCTGTGTGTTTTATTCTATGATTGTTTTGTAAAGCAAGTTTTAGGAAAGTTTCATACTTTTCTTCTTTCACTAAAAGTGTTACACAGTCATCGTCATCGTTATCGTAGCCGTGATATGCCCAGATGAAGTCTTTACCGTACTTCATGCCTAAGTTGCCTGCTGTTGCACATATGTTGGCAACCGCATCAACAAAAGTGTAAGATGCATTTAGTCCTCCACCACCTATCGGTAGGTATCCCATTCTTGTGGTTGCTCTGACTTCTTTAATCTGTATTTCTTTCATATACTGCGTGTGATCCATTCTCTCCATCCTCGGAAACATCTATTTCGATCCTTCTTCCTGGATATTTTTTTGTGATTGCAATATACAAGTCATCCGACATCATTTCACAGGACTTGTAGTCAAGTTTCATTGTGCCATCTGCGTACATATTTTCAATCCATCTTTTGAATTGTATGAACTCTATATCTCTATCGTCGTGTGTTACTTCAATTGCAACTTTAAAATGGAATATGTGTCTATGCACATACCCTAAGAAACTGACATCATACTCATCACCTGTTGCTAATTTAGGATCGTCTAACGCCGCTGGGTATTTGTGTAACCCTTCTTTACGGAAAGTTACCCAGATCATCTTGCTTCCTTTAGCCGCTCGCTCTTTCAGTGCTTGTTCTCTCATTGTGTATGTCGGATCTTCTGTGGCCATGCCTGTGTCTCCTGTATAGGTTTGTCTTGTTTGTATTCATCCCAGGAAGTGAATCCTGCTGACTGTTTGAAGTGGTTCATGCTCATTGTCCATACACCCGGACCAGTTGCTTTGAAGTCAACATCATCAACCTTCATGTATAATTTTTCATCCTCTTCTGAATGTGGAAATATGATTGAACAGAATGGAATAAACTTTTCTTCATTCCATATCTCTTTGAACCTTTCTTTGACTTCTGCGTGTACACTGTGTTGGTAATCTATTGTGCACCAATAACCTTTTCTCATGAGCCTTTTGATCACCTGTGGTGTGTTTACAATGTTATGCATAAAAGACCTGTTTGCACCAAAGTATATTGCTTCTGCACGTACCTTTTCTGCCATCTCTGTTATTTGGTCAAAGAAAAGATCATTTCTTGCAATGAATAGTGTTTGCTTACCGTATGCTGGCGTGTGCTCTATTTCTTTTCCAGAAAACATGCCTACATCATCTTTAACACCTGTGCTGTAATCTCTTAACATAAATTTATTATACTATATCTTATTTTTTTGTCAAACCAAGTTTTACTCTGGTACTTGCAATAGTATCCTTGATCGCTAGTTTGGTTTTTTTGAGTCGCATCAATATTTCTTTGCTTTCAGAACTTCTATCTTTTTTCCTATCTTCTGTAAGTTCCGCTACTTTTTTACTTAGGTAATCATGATGATCCTTAAGTTTTTTCAGTTGTTTGTCTTTACCGGCCATTTTATCCTCCTTCAAATAACGAACTAAAATTATTCTTACCTTTTCCACCACCTGTTGCTCTTTGCCATCTTGTACCCCTTATATCAGCAAGGAAACTTGCGGCATTGTTAATGACATCCATTGGTTTTTCTGATGTAAACACTTCTTCTGCTAATGAGTTGAAATATAAGATGTTTCTCGGAACGTATTCGCTAAATTCATCAGTGTTATCTGAACCTTTTGTTTTTCTCCAGTGTCCTACTTGCGGTTGATATTTTAATCTCTCAATATCATTTAAATCATTCGCTGTTTGCACTGCTCTTATTTGATTGTATACGTTGTGTGCCATCATTAAACAATAACTAAAACTGTCCCAACTAGTTTTTCCTTCTTTGTTGTTTTTGTTCAGGTCGCCTTCCCCGTACCAACAAACGTCACCCATTTTTAATCTATGCCCTATTTGACTTGAAAATGGAAACTGTATGTCAGATCCTTTTAATTTTTTGTCATCTGGTGCTTTATCCATTATAAATGAAAACCTATTAGGAGTGAATGTGTTCTGTGTGTAGACTAGTCCGTTTGCTGTTGATAAGAATGCTGATGCTGAATCAAAACTTATTGTGAAGTTTTCATTAATGTGTTTTCTCACTTGTCGTTGTACCTGTGTTAAGAAACATGCCCAATCTAGTTGTGATGTGCCTAGTACGTGCATCCAGTCCTTACCATCCAGTTTCTTTTCATCTCTCATGATGATAAGACGTTTGAGCATAACTTCCATGTCACACATGTTGATACCGCCCATTGCCCAGCCTTCAAATTCAAAATCCTTTACAGCATCATACCAAGTTTGTGCTGTTTCCCAATCGTCACCTTGTAATACATTCAAAAATTTTGTTTGCCCTAACCTATTCTTTTGGAAAAATTTATTGTTGTATATGGTACCGTCTAGTGTGTCTTTAAAACTAGTAAGTCCTGTCTTTGGTGAATTCAAATCATCTGCCGCCCACGTAGGAACGTCAAGTGTCATTGCCCAGTCACTTGTTAGTTCTAACCAATTTAATATATTACTTCTTACTGTATTTGCCTTGTTACCTTCAAAGTCTTTCCAA
>MDTB01169564.1_pt1 | contig 13367 bp, 10 predicted proteins | sample 811161 | NCBI WGS metagenome assembly MDTB01 (sample SAMN05326650, study PRJNA326480) | marine metagenome | isolation source: seawater | place: Mediterranean Sea | collected 2009
ATCAAGACTTCTCTGTTATCCTGAACTCCAGTAGTCTCTTTGAGATTACTACCCCAATCTTGCGCTCTGTCAGTTCTCTTCTGAAGTCTAGAACCGCATTTACCACATATTCTGAAATTAGCCGGAGATCTAGCATCACATTTAGCACATATTACGTGAAAATTATCAGTCATTACCTTTTTTCGAGTGTATATATTGGCTTTATCTTCTTCACCAGGTGGAATTTCGTTATCGAAAATTATCTCATTTTCATTTTCATTGGGAAACCAATCTCTCCTTACTATTGAAAATGTATCTCCTTCAATAGCATGATAAAATACATCCATTCTTGTTATAACTGATTCTCGAGAACTAGATTTAACTTCAAAATTAAGGACTATACTTGAACCAATTTTTAACTCATCAACCATTGTTTTGCCTCTCGACTCTAAGTTATCAAATGAAACATTAATCGAACGTGCTGAACCATTACCACTATTATGCAATGATACTTCCATCTCGCACCAAGAATCTCTCAGTGAAGGTGTCTGTTGAGAAACTTTTATTTCAAGAAACGGAAATTTATAATCCTCTGAATTCTTGGTTACTATATTTTCTGAAAATGGCGAAGAGGATACATGTTTACGCCCAGATCTTAAAGCCGAATTAGTTTCTCTTTTTCGTTTCACTTTACGCACTTTACGCTTCGTTCCAAAATCGGTAAACGAGACTTTATCGGTCACGATTATACAGAGAAAAGGGGCTTTTATACTTGCCTACTTTTCTTCTTCAACTTCTTCGTAATCTACATCAACAACGTTATCATCGTCTTTAGAGTCTGAATTTTCGTCTGCGCTCCCGTCAGACTTTTCGTTATTTGCCTGTTCTTCTGCAGCTTGCTGATAGGCCATTTCTGCTACGGCTTGTGATGCTTGTTGAAATTCCTCAAATGCTTTTTGCATAGGTTCTAGTTCATCTTCCTTCATAGCCTCTTTGAGCTTTTCTTTAGCTTCTTCAACAGAAGTTTTGGTTTTGTCGTCTACCTTGTCACCGAGATCTTTGATTGCCTTATCTGTAGCATAAATGAAAGATTCAGCTTGATTTCTAGTTTCTATAACTTCTCTAGCTTGCTTATCTGCATCTGCATATTTTTCAGCTTCTTTGACTTTTTCTTCAATCTCGTCGTCACTCAAATTTGATTTAGAAGTTATCTCAATTTTTTGTTCATTATCTGTCCCAAGATCTTTTGCTGTAACATTGATAACGCCATTACGATCTATATCAAAACTAACTTCTATTTGTGGAACGCCGCGTGCTGCGGGAGGGATTCCTACAAGCTGAAAACGACCTAATGTATCATTATCTGCAGCCATTGTCCTTTCACCCTGCATCACATGAATTTCTACGCCAGGCTGATTATCTGCTGCTGTTGAGAAAATTTTAGATTTATTCGTTGGAATTGTAGTATTCCTATCAATGAGAGGAGTCATAACAGAGCCCTCCGTTTCAATTCCTAATGTTAAAGGAGTTACATCAAGAAGAACTACGTCTTTGATATCTCCAGCCAAAACTCCAGCCTGAATCGCTGCACCCATTGCAACACATTGCATTGGATCAACACCTCTCTCTGCCTTTCTTCCAACAAATTTTTCAAAAGCATCCTGAACAGTTGGCATGCGTGTTGGCCCCCCAACAAGTATTACCTTATCAACATCTCCTGGCTTCATTTTAGCATCCTTAAATGCTTGTTTTATCGGTTTCTCACAACGCGATATAACAGGTCCAACAATATCTTCTAATTTGGCTCTTGTCAAATCATGTTCAAGATGTTTAGGACCACTAGAATCTGACCAAATGTAAGGCAAATTTATTGTAGATTTTAATGTGTTACTTAATTCAATTTTTGCTTTCTCTCCAGCATCATGTAAACGTTGACGTGCAGCTTGATCGTCTCTTAAATCGATTCCGTTTTCTTCCTTGAATATATCTGCTAAATAATCTACTAAAGCATCATCCATATCTGTACCTCCTAGGTTATTATCACCTGAAGTAGAAATTACATCGAAGACTCCATTATCCATTTCCATAATTGTAACATCAAATGTTCCTCCTCCTAAATCTAAAACGGCTACAGTATACTCTCCTTCTTTATCTAAACCATAGGCTAAAGCTGCTGCAGTTGGCTCGTTAATAATTCTTTCAACTTTCAATCCTGCAATCTTTCCTGCATCTATTGTTGCTTGTCTCTGATTATCATTAAAATAAGCGGGAACTGTGATAACTGCTTTTTCAATATCTACTCCTAAATGTGATTCTGCATCAGCTTTAATCTTTTGAAGAACCATTGCAGATATCTCTTCAGGAGAGTATTTTTTCTTCTTGATAGCTACTCTATGCTTTGTCCCCATTTTTCTCTTAATGTGCATAATTGTATTTTCTGGGTTTAATACTGCTTGCCTTTTAGCTGGATCTCCTACTATTCTCTCACCATCTTTAGTAAATGCTACCACTGATGGAAACATTTTACCTCCAAATGTAGAACCTTCTGCTGAAGGTATGATTACAGGTCTACCACCCTCGAGGTATGCAGCCTCTGAGTTTGTGGTGCCTAGATCTATGCCAATTATCACTTCTTTTGCCATTTTTTACTCACCTTTTTTTTCTTCTTTTTCTTCCTTTTTGGAAACTACTACTTTTGCGGGCCTAAGTAATTGTCCTTCAAGTAAATATCCTGCTTGAATCACATCAATAATTGTGTGTGGTTCAACATCTTCCTTAATTACAGCCGTCATTGCTTCATGAAAGCGAAAATCGAATTGTTCTCCTAAGGGGTTAAATCGTTCAACCTTCATTGATTGCAAAAAAGATTCTGTAAACTTATGTATCCCTTTGATTCCATCCAATGCACTATCCATATCGGGATAATCTGAAGTTGATGCTTTGCTAATAATTTCTACAACTTCTAAAAAACTTGAAACTGCCAATCCCTTACTTTTCAAATTTTGTTGTTCTCTGTCCCTCTCAATCCTTTTTTTATAATTATCTAAGTCTGCCATAGAGCGTGCAAACTTATCTTTCATATCTTCTAATTCTTGATTTAATGCTGTCAACTCATCTACTGAATCTTCTTGTGTAGCTGATTCGCTGTCGACACTATCTGCATTTTCAGTTTCTTCATCAGAACTCATCAGTTATGAACCTAAGGTTGTTAACCTCCAATTTGAGTAAAAAGTCTTCTATATAAAATTTCTCGATTACTTAAGACCAAACTTCTTACGAGCCTCTGCCACTCTTTTTCTATAATCTTTAGGAAGCTGGTACCGTGCTATCTGCTCTATTTCAGTCCAATTCTTTTGAAATTCTCTTTTGGAACTTGTAGAAATTATCTCTTCAAATCTGTCCATGTAATGCTTAGTTAACCAAAGATAGTATGCTGAAAAACCAAATATAATCAAACCAAATATGAATACAAAAATATCATAATCTCCAATAGTCCCTAAAATTGATTCAGGAGCTAATGAGGAAGATGAATAAAATTCCCCCATCATTCCGACGAAAATCATGAATCCACTAATTATTGCAAACACTGAACTAACAGCTAGCATATGTTCTTGTAAAAATTTGTCTAAGTCTTTACGCCATTCACTTGCCATAATCTATTCTATTAATGTATCTGTATAAAGATTACGCAAACAATAAAACCCTAGTTTTATTCAAAGTTTGATGAAAATAGCAAACAGAATGGGTCTTTTGGGAAGTGAAACTGCATTTGCGGTTTCTGCTGAAGCATCTAATCTGGCTGAAACGGGTAAAAAAATTTTCCCATTCCATTTAGGTGACATTAACCTATCAACGCCGAAAAGTGTTATCCAAGCTGCAAACAGGGCAATCGAAGAGGGTAAGACGGGATATTGTCCTGCTCCAGGGATCTCAGAATTAAGAGAAGCTTTGGCAAAGGATGTTGGTAATGCAAGAGGAATTACATACGATATGGATAATGTTTCTATTCAACCTGGAGGTAAACCAAGTATAGGAAAATATATTGCTTCAATGATGGAAAAAGGAGATTCCGTACTATATCCTAATCCTGGCTATCCCATATATGAATCTCAAATTGAATTCTACGAAGGTATTGCAGTGCCCTATGGATACATTAACACTCCTGAAGGATTAAAACTAGATTTTGATGCAATTGAAAAAGGAGTTCAGAAAGGTGTTAAACATATTTTTTATAATAATTACAACAATCCAACTGGAGCTTCTTCACCTGATGAAGAAGTAGAAAGATTAGCAAAATTAGTAATTGATAATGATATGTTTTTGATATCTGATGATGCCTATTTTGATACTTTGTATGAAGGTGAGCCTAAATCAATAGCAAGTTTTCCTGGAATGTATGAAAGAACACTAACAATGTACACTTTTTCAAAGAAATTTGCCATGACTGGTTGGAGACTTGGGGCTTCCATTGGTCCAAAAGAAGTAATAGAACAAATTAATAGATTAAATGTCAATATGGAATCGTGTACAACTCACTTTGTCCAATACGCAGGTTTAGCTGGTCTAAATGCTCCAAAAAGCGAAACTCAAGATATCTTAGATATTCTAAAAATTAGAAGAGATCGTCTTGTTGAAATTTTGAATGAAAACGATGGAATAGAAGCCCATTTACCTGAAGCTGGATTTTATGTATTTCCAAAAATAACTGAATTATTAAAAAACACGGGATTTGATGATGTTGAAGATTTTAGAAAAACTGTACTTAACGAAACTGGAGTTAGTTTTTGTGGAAGACATCATTTTGGTAGGCCATTGAATAATGAAAACAATTATTACATTAGATTAGCTTTTTCAGGAATAGATATTGACGATTTAGAAGAAGGGATGCACCTCTTTAAAGAATGGATAAAGGATAATACTAAATAATGTCAAAAGCAATGTTTGGAGCTGGGTGCTTTTGGGGAGTGGAATATAATTTTTCTAAAATTAAAGGAGTAAATGAAGTAATTTCTGGATATAGTGGAGGTAAAACGCCAAATCCTACCTATGAAATGGTCTGTAGCAATAACACTGAACATGCAGAAGTAGTGCTCATTGATTATAACGAAAAGGAAGTTACATATGAAGAATTACTAAATGCATTTTGGAAAAAACATAATCCTACCACTTTAAACCGTCAAGGGCCTGATGTTGGAACTCAATATAGGTCAGCAATCTTTTACTATGATGACAGACAAAAAGAAACTGCAGAAAAATCACTGAATCAATTACAGGAAAAATTAAGCCAAAAAATAGTGACTGAAATAACTAAGGCCCAAAAATTTTGGAAAGCTGAAGAATATCACCAAAAATATTTTGAAAAACATGGCCTAAGACATTAACCTAAAGCCACATCCAATACCATCATTATAGTAAATCCAAACATAACTCCCATAGTGGCTATATCTCCATTTTTTCCTCGATGAGCTTCTGGAACTAATTCCTCAACTACCACAAAAATCATAGCTCCTGCTGCAAAGGCTAAGGCATATGGAAGAACTGGCGTCATGTATACAACAATTGCTGCACCTATCACTGCTGAAATTGGCTCAACAAGAGCCGATAATTGACCCCACCAAAAACTCTCCTTTTTTGATAAACCTTCTCTCCTTAGTGGAACGGATACTGCAGCTCCTTCCGGAAAATTTTGAATTCCTATACCAATAGCCAAAGCAATAGCTGCACCAAGACTGTCACCTGTAGCTGCAGCGCCAAAAGCTACACCTACTGCCAATCCCTCAGGCACATTATGCAGAGTAATCGAAGAAATTAATAACATGCTTCTGTGCCAAGTAGTCTTCACTCCCTCCACCTCTTCATGAGGCGCTCCAGGGTGTAAATGAGGCAAATAAATATCAATAACACGCATACAAACTCCTCCCAAAATAAAACCAAAAGCTGCAGGCAAAACCTTAGACAAACCTTCACCATCTGTTTGATCTATAGCAGGTCCAAGAAGACCAAAGCAACTTGCTGCAATCATTACACCTGCTGCAAAACCAAGCATCCCATCCAAAACTTTTCGATTAATATCTAAAATGAAAACTAAACCTGCACCTGCTGCAGTCATACCCCAAGTAAATAATCCTGCTAAAAGGGCTTGTAATATTGGATCAAAATCTTCAAAAGTGTCAATCATCTTGTTTTGACACCTCTGACCTATTTTTAATGACTTCTGCTGGTTGCTGATTTACTAATTTTACACCAAAATATATTAAAATAAAACTAACTAGTTGTACAATTCCTAACTTTTCACCAATCCAAATCCAACTAGACAATATACCAAAAATAGGCACGACATTAATGAAACTGGCTGCTTTATTTGCCCCTATAGTTTCAACACCCATTGCAAAAAAAACATAACACAATGCAGTAGACAAAACTCCCAAATAAGCTATCAAAATCCATTCTTGAATATCCCATGCTCTATCCCAAGGCGATTCATTGATTACAAACGGAACAAACATCAAGCAACCAATTAATGAGGTCCAAGATATAGTGGCTAAGGAGCTTAAAGGATCATCACTTATAACTAAAACATATCTTCTCATGGCAACTACATATATTGCATAAGCAAAAGCTCCAAACATTATGTATGCATTACCAACTAATCTATCTGAAAATTCAATGGAGATATTTGGTGATGCCAAAAAAATTAGAACAACGCCTGTAAAGCTTAAGAAAATACCAATCATTCCATTACGCGTGACATTATGTGATAAAATTAAAACCGATAAAATTGATACAGAAACAGGGTTGAAACCAATTATTAATGAAGCATCGGAAGCTGCTGTTTTTTGCATACCAAACATGTAGCCAAATTGATAAAGAAAAACTGAAGTAAACGCAAGTAATAGCAGATAATTATAATCTCTTTTCAAAGGAACTATATTTCCTTCCTTAAACCAGAGCCATCCAAATAAAACCGGAACAGCGAACAAATATCTAAAGAACATAACTGAATAAGGATAATCTATTAAATCTGTAGCAAGTATTCTTCCTACGGGCCATGCTAAGCCCCAGAAAAATGCTACTAGGAACATTAGAATGTAAATGAATCTAGAATCGTAGGCTGGTGTTTGAATCTTCAAAAAAAATTAATCTCCTTTTGTACCCAAAAAATATTCGTTAATATGTGGATCATTTAGAATGTCTTCAGCATTACCTGTGTGGACTACTTTACCATTTGATAATATGTATCCGCGATCAGATCTGGCCAAAGACAACCTAGCATTTTGTTCCACAATCAGAACGGTAATACCTACCTCACGAAGGGCATCAATTCTTTCTATAATCTGTTGCTGATAAAGAGGACTTAAAGCTGCAGTAGGTTCATCTAACAATAAAAAATCCGGCTTATTAATTAATGCTCTACCAATAGCAAGCATCTGCCTTTCCCCTCCTGAAAGTGATGCTGCAAGATCATATGTTCTATCTTTAAGATCTGGAAACATTTCTAAGGCATATCCTATCCTCTCATTAAGAATACTAGTTGATAACGAATTGCCACCCATTTGTAAATTTTCTTCTACGGATAAAGAAGGAAACACATTGTCAACTTGAGGAACATATGCAATACCTCTTGTGGCTAATGTATCTGTTCTCCATCCTGAAACATCTTCACCCTTGTGCTCAACTACTCCGCCATAATGGGTAGCTATTCCAAAAATAATCTTAATTAGGGTAGATTTACCACATCCATTGGGGCCGATTATTGTTACAAACTCGCCTTCATCTACGTACATGTCAATACCATGAATGATTTTGACGGAACCGTAACCTCCTTCAATATTTTTTACATCAAGCCACCTTCCCACTAATCTTCCTCCTGTGCTAATTTTTCCCATTCCCAGTCTTCAGAGGAACCAAGGTATGCAGCTATAACTTCTTTACTTCCTTTGACTTCATCTGGGGCACCTTCCATGAGAACTTCGCCTTCATTCATCACTACAATTCTATCTACTCCCTGTCTTAAAATAAAATCCATATTGTGCTCAATAATTAAAACTGAAATTCCAGTATCGTCAACTAATCTTCTTAAATTAGAAAAAATTTTCATGGCAAGGGGACCTGCAACTCCTGCAACAGGCTCATCAAGTAGAAGTAACTTAGGTTCTCCCATCATTGATCTACCAATATCAACCAGTTTACTCTGACCACCGGACAGCTCACTTGCAAGGTTGTTAGCCATATGAGGAATTTCTAATTGCTCTAAAACCTCGTATGCTCTTGCAAGTCGACCCATTTCATTCTGATTTTTTCTTCCTTCCCATATTGATTTCCAAATATTTGGTTTAAATTGATCTCGTGGTGGAACTAATAAATTTTCAATTACAGTCATTTCACGCCACAACCTTGTGTGTTGAAAGGTTCGAGTCATACCTATTTTTTGAATTTCATCTGGCCTTAAATTTGAAATGTTTTTATCAAAGAAGTTTACTTTTCCTGAAGTTTGCTCAAGAGAACCACTAATACAATTAAAGGTTGTAGATTTTCCGCAACCGTTTGGACCTATTAATCCAATAAATTCTCCTTTATTAACTTCAAATGATACATCTTTAACTGCAACAAGACCTCCAAATTCTTTCCGCATCTTATCGACTTTTAGAACGTTACTCATCTTTAATAATCTCCTTTGGACGCTCTGGACGGTATGGAACTTCAGGAAGCAATCCCTTTGGATTATGCTTTAGAGATAACATAATCAGCAATCCTATTAGCATCAATTTGATATAAGTCATCTGGGCTTTAATTCCTCCTAGCACCTCAGGGAAAACTAAGTCGATTGAACGAGTATCGAAAACAAAATGGCACACCATAAAAATAAAAGAAAACCAAAAGAAGGCCTCTGATAATTCATATTTCCTCAAAAATAAGAGTGTGGCCGAGATTATGAAGAATAAAGAGGCTACCTCAAATGGGGAAGTTACCATCCAAACAAACTTTTGATCAATGAAAGATGAAGTATCTGCTAAAGGAAGTGTTGGGCTACTTTGAGCAGCCACTAAAACATTGAAAAGGAATTCTGTAAGAGTTATAATCATTGCCCCGATTAACATTCCTTTGTTGTTACCTGCGCCTCCTATAATGAAGGCAGCCCAAACTAAAAATGTAGATTTAGCAGGAGACATGAAACTAGGCTGGAAACCCGTTAGCTTCCATGCCCAAAAAGCGCCTGCTAAGGCTGCAATGGCTCCTCCTAATGCGAGACTTCGAGCTTTATGAGTGAAAATATCATGCCCATGATGCTGAGCTACTTCTTCATCTTCCCTTATAGAGCGCAAAATTCTGCCCCAAGGTGATTTGAATAAAATATCTAACACCTTCCAAACAAACAGTGCAGTAAAAAATCCCATCAAGGATAAAAGTAACATGTAAGGCGCAGCTTTTCCTTCTAAATCTAAACCTGTCAATTCAATTAAATCTGCAACTTTACGTGCCATACTGTCTACTTCAGGATCTGCTGAACAGGCTAATGGAGAATATTTAGTTCCAGAGGAGGAAACTGGTATTTCTGAACCGCAGAACCACCACTCTTGCAAGGGTAAAGGATAAGATTGAACTCCGATAGCTGAAGCGTTACCTCCAACACGAAGAAGAGGCTCGCCCATTAGTAATATTCTTAATATTTCACCTAATGAAATAGTAATGATTGCAAAATAATCTGTTCTTAATCTAGCGGTAGGATAAGCTAGCAACCATCCGAAAAAACCACCCACAATAACTGCAACAATTAAAGCTGGAAATATAGGCCAGTCATAGCCAAATACATCACTAGACGCAGTTAGAACTCCAACAACTATTGCGCCAATTGCTACAAAGAAAATAATTCCAAAATTAACTAGTCCAGTCATTCCAGTATGAATATTCAAAGAGAAAGCTAAAAGTAAAAAAATAGAAAATGTAATAAGGAAATTTGAAACTTGAAGCAACTTTGTAAAATCATTTACTGACGGAAGCCAACTAACAATTAAAATTAATGCTAACAGAAATACCAGAAATAAAGCATTTGATCCTTTCTCGGATTCCTTACCATGCTCGGCACCCACTTTTTCGTAGAATGCAGAAGATAAGTGGCTAAACTTTTCCGCTGCAAATGAATTTATACTATTAAGATATTCATTAACATTATTCGTAACCTTAGAGTCACTTGGTGTAAATTGAAATCTATCTTTCAAGGATTGAATTCTCTCTGAAAAAAGTACCGTATATTTATCAAAAAAGTCTACAACTTTAGCTTTAGGATTTTGCAATAGATCTTTGTATTGATTATTAGATATTAGGTAAGATTCATAAATTGCAAATAACCAAATAAATATAGGAAACCAAGGCCACAATATGTCTCCAAATAAGCCTAATATCTCTATTACTGTTTGCTCTCTTTCAACAACTGAGAGCCAAGTGTCATGCATACTTGCGTTAAGACCTTCCGGAGGTGATAACTTACCCTGGCCAGCAAATGAATTTTCACGAATAAAGGATAATGACCTTCCCAGAACATACGAACTCATTGTAATAACTAGCATTGAAAAACCACGAGAATTTCTCCCCTGGGATATATGATGTGCTCCTGCCCAACCGAATAAAATTCCTAAAACTGCCGACTTTGTTGCACTCAGTTTTCTTCTAACTGCTGAACGTTTACGTATCCTTTCGATGTTCCATTCTTGATATGCCTTACCTATTCCTTCAGGCATGATAAGCAATATTGCTATGATGATGGCATATGGTGTAACTCCTGCAAGAGCGAAATAATTTGTTCTTTCTAATGGATTTCCTATTCCTGACAAGACTGGCTCAGAAATAGCTCTAACAAACCCAATAATTAGAGAAGCTACAATTGCACCTTGAACTGAACCTATGGTTCCCAAAACTATTACTGCAAAAGCAGGTAGGAGAAGAGTAAAGGCTGTTTGCGGGCTGAATAATACAGTAAGTCCAAAAACGGCTCCACCTAGGCCAGATATTCCTGCAGACAAGAATGCACTTGTCATTTGTACTCGCTCAACATTAATTCCACTGCTGGCTGCTAGTTCGGGATTATCTGCAACAGCTCTCATTCTGCGCCCCAGACGTGTATAATTTAGGAGTAAAAGCAAAAGAAATACACTGATGAAAATTATTATAGGTAAAAAAGCATTATTGTATGCATAATTAGTAGTGCTTTCTTCAATTACTGGCCAATTCAAATTTCCTAAATTAATTTTTGCAGTGTGACTTGTAATTTCCCATCGCTGTTCACTCGACATCCAATCTTTATCTGGAACAAAACGTTTAGTGTTAGATCCAAAACGTAAATAAATTAAGGATCGAAGGATCATTGCAACACCTAAAGAGGCTATCATCATTACATCAGATGAAGACTTACTGTCTCTAAATCCTTTGAAAACTAAACGATCTATGATAACTCCAGCTATACCCGTTAAAATGAAGGCACCGAGAATAACATATGCAAATAATGACCACACCAAAGTTCCATCTGATGGAGATTCACTGATTGGAAACAAAAAATCTGTCCACATAAATGCGATACCCACATACATTCCCAACATGAAAAACTCACTTTGAGCAAAATTTCCATATCTCTGGACGCTGTAAGTTAACGTACAACCCACTGCTATTGCTAGATAAGTTGAAGACCACGTAAGTGTTGAAATACCAATTGTGCCTAAGTTAAATGTAAGATTAGCTACCAAACCTTGCCCAACCATTAAGATGTGAAGAGATAGAATAACATGCAATACTAGTAAAATGGGCGATAAGCACATTACGACTGTACGTGTTCGAGAAGGCTGAATATCGTCAAATAATATCTTAACAAGGAAAAAACCCATACATATCATTTGAAATGTTTGAAGTAACCAAACAAAATCAGGCGGTAGGTTACCTAATAAAATTAAATCAATGAAGTTTAGAGTACCACTTTGGTAAATCAAACCAATGTAAGAATCTAAAAAAAGAATAAAAAGAACTATTAGTCTTTGAACCTGTACGGAAAGCGAGTACCAATAATTCATTAAGTCAGCTTTTATCATTTTAACCTAGTTACACAATCCCATCAAAAGCCGACTTAAAAAAATTAAATCCCCAAGGGAACGTGTGTGACACCACAGCAGACTCAATGAGTCTACTGCAGCGCTCTTACGTTTTCCAAATTAAATTTGGATTTCTATGCTGACTTGACTCCGTCTGCTACGGTCCAGTACTTACCACAGGTGTATGTTCCTGCAGAGTTGTCTCCACCATAGGTACAGATGTCATATCCAGATCCATTTACATCTCCATTACTTTCGAAAGTAATTAGACCTGAAGCTCCTTCGTAGTTTGTTCCAACAGATTTGATTCCTGCATCTATTGTTCCGTCAGTCATTGCTGCCTTCCCAATAATCATGGTAGCATCGTAAGCTGTCAAAACATATGTTTTGATACTGCCCACTGTTGATGCATTACCATCATATCTAGACTCGAAATCTCCGTAGGTTGTACCTGCACGTGGTGCTGATACTGTGAAATTCACGGCTGTTGCATTGTCAGTTAATTTTTCGAAAAGACCAATGCCTGCAGGTCCGTCTCCACCGAAAACATGTCCGGTAAATCCACCTTCAGCAAGTGCTTCGAGGATTCCAGCTGCATCTGTAATGTAAGATGATAGGTAGACTGCAGTACAGTCTGAAGCATCAGTTACATTTGCAACCATTGCATCGAAATTAGTTGTGGTTTCTTCATATCCTTGCATTCCTGCAGAACAAAGTTTACCCTTTTCTTCCCATGCTCCTTTGATTGAATCTGCTAATCCTGATCCATAATCGTTAGTCATGTGCAAGATTGCCAAACTTTCATTGGTTACTCCTGCCTCTGCCATCATAGCTGCTCCTGCTGGACCTTGAATTGCGTCACTTGGAACATTACGATAGAAGTGTGGGTATTTTGCTTCGTCGCTTAAACCTGGGTTTGTACTAGCGTAGGAAATCATTGGAATTCCTGCTGCTGCCAAAACTGCGTTAGCGGACATTGAAGCTCCAGAGCAAGCTGCTCCGACTACTGCAACAACACCGGAATCAACTAATGTTTGTGCTGCAGGTCCTGCAACATCCCCACTGCATCCTGAATCAAGCTCTATGAGCTTAAATGTTTCATTAGGATACATTTTAGCCAAGTCACTAATTGCTTGGTCTGCACCCCATTTGAAACCAGGTGCGTCAGGCTCTAGCGGACCAGTAATTGGATTCAAGAATCCAATTTTGATCGAATTGTCGGTTGTTGTTTCATCATCCTCATCGACACAGCCAGTGAAAGCACCGACAACGAAGAGCATGGCAAAAACAAAAACTTGTAGTTTGTTTGTGTTC
>MDTB01221092.1_pt1 | contig 13367 bp, 11 predicted proteins | sample 811161 | NCBI WGS metagenome assembly MDTB01 (sample SAMN05326650, study PRJNA326480) | marine metagenome | isolation source: seawater | place: Mediterranean Sea | collected 2009
CGATGTGGCCAATGCATATCATAGAGCAGACCAAGGGTCTCTTTGGTGCGCTCGTAGAGATATTTCGATTGATTCTGAAAAGGGAAGACTCTTCGCACGTCGACGTCCCAGAGATCCATAGGCGGTCTACCGTCTTGCATCCATCTTGCCAAAACTTTACCAGCCCCGCCCGAAGATTGGATTCCTATGGAGTTGAAGCCGCATGCCACAAATAGATTCTGTACTTCGGGCGTCTCCCCCAGCAGATAGCGGTCGTCAGGGGTGAAACTCTCTGGCCCATTAAAGAACAGATTAATACCTGCGTTTGCAAGTTCCGGAAATCGCCCAAGCGCTTGCATAAACAGTGGCTCGAAATGCGCGAAATCTTCGGGTAGTGAATCAAAACAAAAGTCTTCAGGTATGCCGTCCATGCCCCAAGGTTTTGCCTTGAGTTCAAAACAACCCAGAAGCAGTTTGCCGGCATCGTATTTATAATAGGTTTGCTCATCCGGAATGCGCAAAGTCGGACGCAGCTTAGTAAATTGGGCTAGAGGCTCTGTGACCAGATAAAAGTGTTCGGCCGCATGCAGCGGCAATTGCACGTCATGCTGCTTGGCGAATTCACTTGACCACATGCCCCCAGCTAATACGACTTGTTTGGCTCTGATCAGACTGCCGTCGTCGAGGTAAACGCCGACCACTTGGCCAGCTTCGATAGCTAGGCGCTTAACATTGGTTTGTTCGTGAATTTGCGCACCGCGCTGGCGAGCGCCCTTGGCCAGTGCCAGCGTCGTGTCTATTGGGTTTGTTTGGCCGTCTCCCGGCAGATAAACACCGCCATGCATGTCGCCGGTATTGATGCCTGGCCAGAGTTTTTGCACAAAGTCTTGATCAATAACTTGGCAGGCCACACCAAAAGCGTTGGCCATTGTGGCCTGACGTTTTAGCTCCTCCCAGCGGCCTGCATTGAGAGCAAGGCTGAGCGAACCCGTGGTTTGAAAACCAGTCTCCTGGCCGGTTTCGCCCGCTAAGCTTGCAAATAGCTGGGTGGAATACTGGGCGAGGCGAGTCATGTTTTGTGATGCACGCAGTTGCGCAACTAGTCCGGCTGCATGCCATGTGGTGCCGCAGGTTAACTGCTTGCGTTCAAGGAGGAGTACTTCATTTACGCCGAGTTCGGTGAGGTGATAGGCGATGGAGCAACCTATAATGCCGCCTCCAACAATGATGACTTCAGCAGACTCTGGTAGTGAGGAGCCTGGCAATGACGATGCTGTAAATGACATGGACCACCTCTAAGAGCAATGTCAGCGCGCTGACGCATTCATATTCCTTGCTGCCAATTCCGGCAGACCGTCAGCGCTTAAGCTTAGCGTGTCGAACTCAAGTTCCGTTCAATTTAACAACTGATCTGCCTTGGCTTTGCGCTTCATATTGACCCAAGGTGCTGTTTCAGTTCAACGCTCAGACAATCAAAATCAGGCAGGTTCAGCGCCGGTAACGCCCTATTTGGGTAGTCACGCACTAATATTCTTTTACTGGGGCAAAACGCAACCTGTCTACATTTTGCGCGGAAACTGGTCTGTGTCTGTAGCCAAGTCCGATCATATTCACTGTACTTAAGGCGAATTCATTTACTGAGCAGCCATGAAATCTCCATTTGAAAAAATTGAACACATTGTTGTGCTCATGTTGGAAAACCGTTCTTTCGACAACATGCTTGGATGGCTAGGCACAGCGAACGGCGAGCAGCAACAAGTTAATGGTGTGGCCGGCAAAGACCTCACAAACCCGATTCCCCCTCATGCCTTGGCCCCGAATGGTGAAAAAAACGTTTCGGTAGGTAAGGAAACGGTTATGACGAACCCTAGCCCAGATCCGGGTGAAGAATACTATCACGTCAGCACTCAGCTCTTCGGTCACGTTAATCCGCCTAAGAACAGACACCACCCATTCAATCATAAGCCCTTCAATTTACCCAAGGACGGTGATCTGCCGGATGTCGCACCGATGAATGGTTTCGTGCTCGACTACTTCAATAAGTTTGTCTACACCTGTGGTCGTGAGCCTACCTATGATGAGTACAAAATTATAATGAACTGTTTTGATGAGGAGTGTGTGCCTGTCATCAGCACTCTGGCTAAGGAGTATGCAGTTTTCGACCGCTGGCACTGTTCCGTGCCCAGCCAAACGTTCTGCAACCGCTCTTTTGTGCATTCGGCGACGTCTCACGGGTTTGTTGTCAATGCACCTTACTATCATTGGGTGCTCAGCCGCGCTCCAACGATCTTTAATCGTATCGAAGATAAGAACGATCCTAGTCTGACCTGGAGAGTTTATTTCGATGAGTTGGATGCTTTTTCAGTAACCGAGTTACTGCAGCCCACCACTTGGAAGTATCGCGACACAAATTTTAAACACATGGAGCAGTTCGAAACTGATGCCGCTGAAGGCACGCTGCCCAGCTATAGCTTTATCGAACCTCGGCTGCTTCTCGATAATAATGACCAGCATCCGCGCGTTGATTCCATCTCCCTAGGGTCGAGCGTGTTAGCTGGGGAGTTGCTTGTAAATCGTATATATCAAGCAGTACGAAACGGTAAAAAGTGGGACAAAACGCTGTTCATTATTACCTACGACGAACATGGCGGAAACTACGATCACGTTTCGCCGCCAGCGACTGTTCCCCCCGACTCTAAGAATTCTCGGGCCGGGCAATACGGCTTTAAATTTGATCGTCTGGGTGTACGTGTCCCCACCGTGATGATTTCGCCCTACATCAAGAAGGGTACGGTGATGAGTCATATTTACGACCATGCATCGATTATTCGAACAGTTTCTAAGCGCTGGCATTTAGAGCCATTGACAGAGCGTGATATGCAGGCGAACAGCTTCGAAGACGCGCTAAGTCTGACTACTGCGCGAACAGACTATCCTGACATTAAGCCGCGCCCTTACAGTGCCTTAGAAAGTGCCCGAGATGAGCCGATTCATGCTTTGCAAAGGGCTATCTTGTTCTTAGTTGCGGGCTTCGATGACGCTTGTAAGATAAAGAGTGATCATAACCTGCTGGAAAAAGCGGAAGATCTTTTTCGGCTTGTCAAAGATGAAAACCGAATCGGGCACATTAAAACTGTTGGGGAGGCGTTAGATTTTTTGAACGACTTTGCTGCTCGCAGAAAAAAACCCGACCAGTAGGCACGTTGCCACCGCTACATGCTATGAACTTATCTGCGTCCGGGTTCGATACTTCGAACAGCATTTCTGATCAATTCCTCGGATGGGGTTTTCCGTTCATATTTTTTCGCCGGCGTGTTGACGATTTCAAGCAACTCCACCTGGCTTTGGCCAGCCTTGATACGTTCTTGATTCACCGCCCCGTAGGCGGTGGACCGCTGCCGCGGATCGCGATTGAGGCGACGAATAATATTTTGCATTTGACGTGGAGACGTTTCTTGCCCGTGCTGGGTGCCAGCAGCACGGGAAATAGATTCGTTCATTAAAGTCCCGCCTAAATCGTTGCAGCCGGCATTCAAACAGGCTCTAACGCCCTCATGGCCCATTTTTACCCAACTGGTTTGGATATTTTCGATTTTGCCGTGCAGTGCTAAGCGGGCCACCGCATGCATCAATATGGCTTCGCGGAACGTAGGCCCTTTGCGTGCCTTGCCTTTCAAATACATAGGGGCTTCCATGTGCACGAAGGGCAAGGGTACAAATTCGGTGAAGCCGCCAGTTTTGTCTTGCAAGGCGCGAACGCGCAGGATATGTCGCGCCCAGTGCTCAAGTTTCTCTACATGGCCATACATGATGGTTGCAGTAGTATGAAATCCGACCTCGTGAGCAGCTTCCATGACTTCAAACCATTGCGCCGTGTTGATTTTGTCAGCACAGATAATATCTCTGACCTCATCGTCTAATATTTCTGCCGCAGTACCTGGTAGGGTGCCGAGGCCAGCGTCTTTAAGTTGCTGAAGATAATCGCTTAGATCCATTTTCAGAGTTGCTGCTCCCTGCCAAACTTCCAAAGGGGAGAAAGCATGGACATGCATATCCGGTACAGCACTCTTCACCGTGCGCAAAATATTTACGTAGGTTTCGCCTGTGTATTCAGGGTGGATCCCGCCTTGCATACAGACCTCTGTAGCGCCGCGCTGCCAAGCTTCCTGAGTGCGTCGGGTGAGTTCTTCATCTGATAGGTCATAGGGTTTACCACGCAAATTCTCTGAGAGCTTGCCCTTGGAAAACGCACAAAACTGACATTTGAAATAGCAAATATTGGTGTAATTGATGTTGCGATTAACGACAAAGCTCACGCTGTTGCCGTTGGTCTTGCGTCGCAGTTCGTCGGCAGCCTGCACCACTGCGCTAAAGTCGTCGCCGCGTGCCTGGAATAGCCTGACGATATCGCCCTCGCTTAGAGCTGTGGCGTCTTTTGCTCTCGCGATGATGTCTTGCACGTCCGCTGAAACGTCTTTGACTGGATTAATGACGGCACTCATGACCTCATTAGGCGGTGCGATGTCTACGTCACCAGGGCACCATTCATCAGTCCTAGGAAAGCCCTCGCTATCGATCATCTCAAGAATGCGTACATGTAGCGTGGCATCAGTCCATCGCTCTAAATTTGTGGCATATTCGGGATAGATCGTCAGCCGCTCATGCAGATACTTACCTGCACTGGCTGTTTCTCTGACCAAGTCATCTAGATGCGGCCATGGCGCTTCTGGATTGACAAAATCTGGAGTCACCGGAGATACACCGCCCCAGTCGTTAATGCCAGCGTGAACAATCTGCGGCAGCACCCCAGGGCTCAGATTGGGTGGTGCCTGGACACTCATGGTTGGGCCAAAGATGAGCCGAGCTATGGCTATGGTCCAGAGCAATTCGTTCAGATCTGGCTCCGGCGCGTTGACCATTTTGGTCTCAGCTTTAGCACGGAAATTCTGCACAATAATCTCTTGGATATGCCCGTGGCGCTCGTGTATTGCGCGTATGGCCAGCAGACTCTCTATGCGTTCGCTACGCGTCTCGCCAATGCCGATAAGAATGCCGGTGGTGAAAGGGATCTGCGCAATGCCAGCGTTTTCAAGCGTTTGCAGTCTTACTGCGGGCACTTTGTCTGGCGAGCCATAGTGCGGCATGCCTTTTTCGCAAAGGCGTTCGGAAGTGGATTCCAGCATAATGCCCATAGACGGCGATACCGACTTCAGCCGGGCAAGTTCCTCAGGGTCTAGGTTGCCAGGGTTCAAGTGTGGCAATAATCCAGTTTCTTCAAACACGGCCTTTGCCGCAGCAAATAGGTAGTCTGTGGTGCTGGCATAGCCCATGTCGGCCAAAGCTTCGCGTGCAGCTTTGTAGCGCAGCTCTGGCTTTTCGCCCAAGGTGAATAACGCCTCTTTGCAGCCCATGGCTTGTCCATGGCGGGCAACCTCAAGAACTTCATCAATCGTCATGTAGGGTGCCATAACCTTGCGTGGCACTTGCGCAAAAGTGCAGTAATGACAGACGTCTCGGCAAAGATGAGTGAGGGGAATAAAGACCTTACGCGAGTAAGTCACCGTGTTGCGAAAGCCTTGGTCGCGCAGCACGCTAGCAACATCAGCAAGCGACCGAGTGTCGTCAAAGTCAGCTAATGAGAGGGCGTCATCGTTGCTCAGGCGCGCGCCGGCGGCGACTTGTTCCAATAGCTCTTTCATAGCGATTCCTGCTGTGGTTGCTTAGTTTCACTGAGTCGTTGAGCGATGCCCGAGCGATGCAGAAAGCTAACGGTTTGATTTTGCGGATGCTGCTGCAAAAGCGTGAGCAGATCTTTTGGGGTATCAATATCCAGAGCGAAACAGCTCCCAGATATAATTCGCGGTGTCAGGTTTTTGCTGTAAGCCGCATCCGAATGAGGCTTGAAACTTTTGCCATCGAAAATGTACGGAATAGCCAGCGGCGGTGAGCAGATCATGCCGTTGGTGCCAATATGCTCGGAGTCAGGTAACAGCGTGACGTCGATGTGATCTTCGATGAGTTGGTCAATCTGTTGCGTGGTTATACCAGGCACATCAGCAGGCACCACAAAAACGCCCGTTGCGGCGAAATTGTGCAGCAGATGACGAGTAGCCTGGGTAAGCGCGGTAGCCAGATTGGCATCCGGACTTTCAGTAAAGTGCTCGGTGTTGAATGCCGATGCCAAAATGGTAGCTTCATGAGTGCGTGAGACAATAAGAGTGCCGGTCAGATGCTTGCAGCGGGATAGACAGGTTAAAACGTCTCGCGCCATAGCCAACGTCAGAGACCTTCGCTCCTCGTCACTTAAGACGTTACTTAGGCGCTGTTTCGCGCGCTCGAACGTCTTTATGGGAACAATGGCCCACATCGCCTTCTCCTGGTGCGTTAATCGGACGGTGGCGACCCCTATTCGCACTCCTTGCTTGTGCGACTGAGTTGTCGGTACCGCTATTGGTTGTGTCTATCGAGCTTTATATCGGTGCGGGACCGGTCAGCTATGTCGAGATTGATGACGGCCAAGGCGGTCTGACAATCTAAATCAGGTGCACAACGTGGTCGCTACACTATGGTAACGCCATAGACTCAAGAATCGTTCAATGCTGTCCTGAACGAGACGCTCGACCAGCAATACTCCCTAAAAAGCTGATGCAGTCGTGCGCCAAAGCGACACGATCTTCCAACGTTACCATGACGGAATCGACGGCGATAGCCGGGACGCCTATCTGGTCAACTTTGTCTTTATCTTCCTCGTCGAGCACGAACCCTTGTAACAGCTCGCCGTAGTGCTCTGCTACCGCCGTTGCGGAAGCAGGCATTTGCAGTTCGCTCATCATCTTCGCCGCCGGCCCTTTGATCGCAATACCGTTAACAATAGGCGAGACTGCGATGGTTGGAATTCCGCTTATAGCCTCGAGCATGCCCGGCACCTCCAGCACCGGGGCTACCGATACGAATGGGTTGGAAGGGCAGATGATGATGCCGTCACAGTCTTCGAGCCAGCTGGTAATCACAGGGTTAAGCGTGGCCTGCTCTATGCCCGAGAAGCTAAAACCAGTGACCCGAGGCTGGCATTGCGCTTTTACGAAGTAGTGCTGAAAGGGCAGGTTGCCCGCATCGCAATGCACAACGGTGCGAATGGGCTCATTGCTAATCGGCGCAACGCGATGTGCGATGTGCATACGCTGACAAATTTCATTGGTGACCTCGCTAAGTGTCATGCCCTGATCGAGCAACGAGCGACGCCGCATGTGCAGAGCAAGGTCTTTATCGCCGAGGCGAAACCAGTCCTCGCCGCCTAGGCTGCCCAGGGTTTGAATAAACTGCCAGGTTTCACCGACCCGACCCCAGCCGAGTTCTTGGTTGTTTTCCTCGGCAAGAGCGTAGGTGAGGCTGTCGATGTCGGGACTGATATGCAGGCCCAGATGTTCGAAGTCGTCTCCAACGTTCACCGCGAACATAACCTCGTCGGGGGATAAGACTTTTGCCAAACCAAGAGCCAACTTGGCCCCGCCAACGCCACCTGTAATAGCTAGAATTTTTGGCATTAGCGGAACAAATCTTCTTCGAGAGGGCGATTGATCACGGCTGCGGTCTCGCTTGCATCATCAGTGAGCGTTGTTTCTGATGGCAGGCCACGCAAAATAACCACTGGCATTTTTTCGGTCGTCTCGCCCATCATCAGAGTGGCTGCGCCGGCCAGAGCGTCGGCTCGATTGGTGAGCGTTGCTTGTAGAGTGCGCCCATATATGTCGGCGCCGCCGCGAAAGTCGTCTAACACTTTTATCCCCGCACTACCGATGGCGCTGCCAATGGTGCCCATCCGCCATGGTCTATTGTGCGAATCCGTGATGACCACACCTAGGGGCGCGGTCCAGTGTTCCTGCAATTTGGCGAGCAGTTGGGCTGCTGAGGCATCTGGATCTTCGGGCAGCAACAAGGCCATTTCGGCCTCGCCATGATCAATGTTCGATTGGTCGATGCCAGCATGAGCACCGACGATACCCAGATGGTGTCGCACAATCAGAACATTCGGCTTGTGCCGCAACACTTCGGTTGATTGATCAAGAATCAGTTGCACCATGCGCGGGTCTTTATGCGTGGCATCAGCGAGCCGTTTAGCCTCATCGCCAGGGATTATGCTATCGATGGCGACCGCTCGACCCTCAGCTTTAGAGACGATTTTCTGCGCAATACAGATGACGTCTCCAGCTTGCAACGCCAGCTCATGCTGCGCTAGCGCAGAGCCGATGATCGCAACCAGGTCATCGCCAGGTTCTATCATCGGGATGCCAGGCACTCCGATGACAGAGAAGGAAGGCAGCATGATGACTAGTGCTCTTGACCGATAATTTTGATTCCCGAGTGGGAAACAATGCCGCTGCGGTTGATCTGAATCAGGATCGAAGTAAGCGCCTCTGCGGCTGCGGCGTTGGCGATCGGACCCGCATGCCATCCGTTCATGCCAGCTTCACTGATCAATTCGATGACACGGGCACGAGCATCTTTGCTATTTCCAGCAACTAACACATCGCATTCGATAACAACGTCTTTTTGCAGCAAATGCGCAGCAATGTTTTGGAAAGCGCTGACCACGTGAACGTCTTCACCGAGGAAGTCTTGTGCGCGCTTGCCAGCGCTGCCCTCTTCCGGCATTTGCACTGTGCCTACTTTAGGCGGAACCAGGGGTACAGTGACGTCGATTAGGATCTTGCCGCTGAGGTCGCCTTTGACAGCATCCAGAGTAGAAATCTGGTGAGCTGCCGGCACGGTCAGCACAACGATATCGCCGGCTGCGGCTGCGGCACCGTTTTCCATAGCTTCCGCTGGCGTATCCGGACTAATCTGTAATAGCGCGGCGACAGCTTCGTCGGCCTTGGCTTGAGTGCGTGAACCAATAACGATTTTATAACCTGCCTTCGACCAGCGAATGGCAAGGCCAGTACCGAGGTCGCCAGTGCCGCCAAGAATAGCAATGGTTTCTTTTGTAGACATGAAGCATCTCAATCAATTAATTAGGGCGCGGATTATGCCGTTAATGCTGCGCCAATTGAAAGACTGAGGCGTAGCTGTCTTGGTTAGGGGCATCACTGGCGATATGGCCCAGGTGGGTTTAATGCTTTACGACTCATTGACCTTGTTGGTGTTCAAAGATCGATTTATAGCCGGACTTGGACCAGTCTGGCGGCATTAAAACGGGGCGGGAATCAAACTTGGCCCAGCGCGCAGGGCGACCTCTAACCGTAGCTTCTGAATGTTTGGCGCCGGCGGTCAGGTTCGTGATCGGAATGGCATGGGCTGCGGAGTATGCGCACAGCAGCAGCGGCCGCGGCCGCTTGCCTAAGTTGGCAGCCGAACCGTGAACACTGCGGCAGTTGTGCACGGTAATCGATCCAGCAGGGCCGCCAAGATAGACCGCGCTGCTCAGATCCAGACTGGCTAAATCTTGCTCTGCGATGTTGCCTGTCCATTGCTGATGATCATCATACAAGTCAAACAATGGACCATTATGGCTGCCAGGAATTACCCCCATGGGCGACATGTCGGTGCCAACGTCGTCCAGATAAACCCCGATAGTCAGCACTTCGTAATTGGTATGCGGCCAGAATTGGATGTCTTGATGCCATTTCACTTCTTCGCCGCCGCCGCTCCATTTGAAGTTGAGCTTAGAGTGGTGAAATTTCACATCGGCGCCGAGCAGATCTTCGGCAACGTCGACGAATGGCCCTCGGCTGGCAAATTCTCAGTAGGTGTCGTGCAGTTCTACAGGGCTGTTAAGACGCCGAATACGCGGGTCGTTGGCGGTATGGGACGCTTCAAGATCAAAGCGTCGATCTTTTCCCTCGAGGTCGCGACTACGCTCAATAAACTCGCTGGTCACGCCTTGCAGCCGCTCCAACCAAGTTGCGTCGACTAGCTTTTGCACGCCAATAAAGCCTTGTTCGAAATAGTCTTGGCGTTGCGCTTGAGTCAATATTTTTGCGGGCCGCGCTAAAATCTCATGCATTACTTATCTCCCTCAATCCCTGAAGTATAAGCCGACGCGCCATTTTCCCTATCCAGTATTTTGTCGAGCAGCACCTTCCCCCCTGCGGTTTTGGGCTGCACCTACCTGCCAGCTTTCTGCTAGCGGGTTTAATAGTGCGGTGGTGGGGGTTCATCCTGGGGTTCGGCCCCGTCGTTATCGTTTAGCTTGGCTCTCAGGCGTTCGGTCAAAAACTTGACGGTTTTCTCTTGCTCGAACAAGCGACCCTGCAACAGCACCATCTCATCATTCAACTTGGTGATGGTTTCGTCTTGAAACTCCAGTCGGGACTCAAGGTCATCTACTCTTTGCATGAGTGCGCTGACGCTTACTGCGGGGTCGTTGATGCCGGAGTCCGTCATACTTTCATCCTAGATAAAGCCTCGAAAGCCAATGCGCATGCGCAGTCGAAACGCAAAGAAGTTATCCTTCCCAGACACTTTAATACGTTTGCGGCGAAAGGCGTTTGGGATGGTATCCACCCCTTCAAAAGTTGTAACCGCGTTAGTGAATCCAGCAGCTTTCACCAGTTCCACGTCGTCTTCAGCAAAATGCCCGAAAGGGTAGGCGAACGAGGTCACCGATGTTGCAAAGGTTTGCTCGAGCACGGTCTTGCAGCCAAATATTTCTGCTCGTTTGTCAGCCACGCTAGTACTCGGCAAGTGGCAATGGCTTAGGGTGTGTCCGCCGAGTTCGAAGATTCCATCCTTGAGCATCTGCCTGACCTGGTGGTCGTCCAGCTTGGTTTCGCGCGCCAGCTCGCCAGAGTTATGCTTGGGGTTTTTCTTGACTGCCCAATCCTCTCCATGACGGTCTACTACCAGGTAAAGAGTGGCTTTGGCTGCGTATTTTTGCAGGATCGGCAAAGCCGTGGTGAAGTTATCGGCGTAGCCATCATCAAAGGTAATCGCCACAGTTTTGGCTTGGGGGGCTGACATGGCCTGCAGCTCGCTCATGGTTACAAACTGCCAGCCTTGTTCTGCAAGCCATCGCACTTGGCGTTCAAACATCGTTTCCGCGACGCGCAGGCCACGTTGTTGCTTTGTGGTCCCCGGTGCGGCAATCATGTGGTACATGAGAATACGCGGATGTTCATCCGCAACACTCGGATACCACCAGCAGTACTTAAGCGAGACCAGCGTCACCGCTGCAATGAAGATGGCCAAAAGGGTGATCACGACGCTGCCATCTGCTGATATAGATCCAACGTCTTAGCGCACATTTGCTGCAGCAAAAACTCATGGTTGTCTTTAATCATTTGGTCGGGCTGAGCGAGCACGGCCAGCGCTCGCTGAATGAGGGCCTGGCTATCTTGCATCGGCACCCGACCCTCGGGGTACAGCTCGGCGAGAATTTCGCCCACGCCACCAATATCAAAGCCAAGGGTGGGCACGCCTAGGGAGAGCGGCTCCAGGGCCGTGCGACCAAAGGATTCCGCCTTGGTGGATACGGCGAGCACCAGGTTGGAAATGGCATAAATGTCTCGAATATCCGAGCGATGGCCGGTAAAAATGATCTTTTTGGTCAGATCGCGCGTAGCAATTTGTTGGTGCAAAGACTGCACGTACTTGCCGTGTTCACCATCCGTACCGCCAACAATTAACCCGAAAACATCATCTAGACCTGCTCGTTGTAGTTGGTCTATCAGTTCAATGAGGTGGTTGTGACCCTTTAATCGGCTCAGTCGACCCGGCAAACAAATAACGCGTTTGCCCGCCAGCTGGGGATAGTCGCGCTGCCATTGTGTCAACCAGGCGGTATCTGGTTGATAGCCCCGTGGGAACGCTTCGGGGTCTGTACCTCGATGAATCACCACGATTTTCTCCGCGCTGACGTTTGCGTAATTGTCCAACAAATATCGTCTGGCGGTGTTGGATACCGCAATGATGCGCTCGCCCTTAGTCATAATTGCGCTGTAAGAGTTGACCGAGTGTAAGCCGTGCAACGTCGACAAAAACTTTGGCCGGGTAGCAGCGTTCATGCCTCGCCACGCCAGCCAAACTGCCCAAGCCGGCATACGAGAGCGTACATGCACAATGTCTGGCCGCATGTGTTCAAGCCAGCGCCGTAGCTTGCCTACCTGCAGCAGCGTCATTGGATTTTTTTTGTGCAAAGGCCAGTGATGATGTTGGCTGCCTTGAGCAGTCAGTTCTTGCTCGAGCCGCCCACCGTTAGATGCAACATGAGAATCATGCCCTGCCTGAACCAGTGCCTGGGCAATTTCTAACGTGCCACGCTCGACGCCGCCACCGGCCAGATTGGGTAAAAATTGGATGACCCGCATGTTCATATCAGGCCGACGAAGCAGTCACAACCAGATGACGTTTGGTAACTCTTAAATTCGCTACCGAAGATTGATGCTTCGCGAGTGAGTGCTTACAGGCGTCCATCCACTTCCTCGCCAGGCAGCGCGCACTTGGTATCAAAGAGCACGTGCTTAGTTTTGCCCCAGCAGCGAATTTTAGCGCTGCCAGCCTCGCGAAACAGTTCATGTTTTACCGTCAGCACGATAGCGTCGTAGCTATCCGGTGCGGGTTCTTGAAGCAGGCTGAGATCATACAGCGTAGAGCTCTCCTCGGGGTTAGCCCAAGGGTCATATACGTCGACCTGCATACCCAGAGCTTGTAGTTCGCGGATCACATCAATGACGCGACTGTTGCGCAGATCAGGGCAATCTTCTTTAAAAGTCAGACCGAGGATAAGAATCCTCGCCGCATTTACGGGTACATCGTGTTCGATCATCAGGCGGATGACGCGATTAGCAATATGGCCACCCATAGCGTTGTTGATTCTGCGACTTGCACGAATCAGCTCGGGGTTATGACCAACCGATTGAGCCTTGCGAATCAAGTAGTACGGATCCACCCCGATGCAGTGGCCACCGACAAGACCGGGTCGAAATGGCATGAAGTTCCATTTGGTTTCGGCGGCACTGAGCACATCTAATGTGTCTAAGTCGAGCTCGCCAAACAGGGTAGCCAGCTCGTTCATGAGGGCAATATTTACGTCGCGTTGGACATTTTCAATGACTTTGGACGCTTCTGCTACGGCGATGCTCGGAGCCAGATAGGTGCCCGCAGTGACCACTTTGGCGTAGGTGGCGTCGATCGCTTGAGCCGCCTCAGCAGTTGACCCCGACGTCACTTTGACGATGTCGGCCAAGCCTCGGGCCTTGTCGCCAGGATTAATGCGTTCGGGGCTATAACCAACGAAAAACTCTTGGTTATAGACAAGCCCAGACGATTGCAGAATTGGTACGCAAATCTCCTCAGTGGCGCCGGGAAATACGGTGCTTTCATAGACCACGATATCGCCTCGAGTCAGCAAGCTCGCAACGCTATGACTGGCCGCGATCAGAGGCGAAAAG
>MDTB01042268.1_pt1 | contig 13366 bp, 12 predicted proteins | sample 811161 | NCBI WGS metagenome assembly MDTB01 (sample SAMN05326650, study PRJNA326480) | marine metagenome | isolation source: seawater | place: Mediterranean Sea | collected 2009
TAAGCTCTCAAGTAATGCAGTTGCTTCCCCTGGTCCATCAGGTGCATTAGTTCCATCTAAAGCGATTAGTGATCCCTTAGGTATTCTTGGTAGAAAATACTCAAGTGCTACTTTAGAAGGTTTATAAATTTGTAGATGTTCTTTCAATAACATTTTTTGAGATTAATAATCCTTCGAGAGCTAAAATATCTATTCCAGATTTTTTGAAAACATTATAAGCATCTTTTGCGGTGTTTACTATAGGAAAGCCATGTAAATTAAAAGACGTATTAAGAACCCCACCAACCCCAGTTATATTGTAAAATGCAGTTAGCAGTCTATGGTATTCAGGATTCATTTCTTTTGTTACCATTTGAGGTCTTAAAGTTTTGTCTGAAGGGTGCATAGCAGCTTGCAAATCTTTTGATCCATCATGAGTTGACTCAAAACCGACGGTCATATATGGAGAGAATATATTTTTATTATTGATAATATATTTATCACTCTCCTCAAATAATATGCTAGGTGCAAAGGGCATCCAAAAATCTCTATTTTTTATCTTTTCATTAATAACCTCAACAATATTACTATTCCTTGGATCGGCTATTATGGCTCTATTCCCTAATGATCTTGCTCCAAACTCTCCCCTACCAATGCACCTACCAACAACTTTTCCTTGAGCTAACAAGTTAGCTAAAAAATTATCATCATAGCTATAGACATAAAACCCCTCCTCTTTTGCAGTCGTAGCGCATTCCTCAACTTCCTCAAAAGATATATTGGGGCCTAAGTAAACATGTTCCATTGGTTTAATTTTATTTTGGAAGTTGTTGATGTCTAGATAGGCATAACATGCACCGATTGCAAGTGATTCATCTCCACCAGATGGTGCAACAAACATTTCTTTAATTTCAGGAATGTCCTTTATAAGCATATTAGCTTTCACATTCATTGATATACCACCAGAGTAAACAAACTTATTAGTTTTATATTTTTGCATTGCATTTGAGATATATTGCAACATTATTTCCTCAGTATACTTTTGAAGACCACCAGCAATACCATCGAATCTACAAGACTGAAGTTTTTCTTTATAATAAAAAAATAGATCGCTAGGTTTCTCTTTATACTTAAAATCTATTCCATCTACGTACATTCCTTCTTTAAATACATTGTATACAATATCTACCGCTTTATTTTTGGCATACGGAGCTAATCCCATGACTTTAAATTCATGTGAGTCTGGAATCATTGCTAATAGAAGAGTAATGCTTCTATAAATCCTTCCAAGTTGAAAATCATTAGCTTCAACGCTACTGACACGAAATATTTTTCCATCATCATTTATTTTAGAAATTGTTGTACTAAGGCCATCCCCAAATGCGTCAGCTGTAAGGATTAAAGTATCTTCCCCTCTAATGGGTGTAGACCAGTATGCATATGCTGCATGACATTCATGATGATCTATATGGAATATTTTTTCTTTATCAATTTTTAAAAAATTTGAAATAGCATTATGCAAAAAATCTTTATAAATCAATTCATTTGCAGGATCGCTATAGTTTAAAGAAATTTTACTTAGTAGTTCATCCCATTCTTCTTTTCCAGGAAATTGATTTTTATCAATCTTGTGCTTAAAGATTTCATTAAAAGATACCTCTTTATCTTCTAAAAGCTTAGGCTTCCAATAGAGATTCATAATATCGAAATGATCATTTAAAGACCAACTGCTGTACTTTTTCATTAAGTGTGTGCTTAAATTAAGCATATTACCTGCGATAATTACTGCATCTAATTCATTACCATTTAGACCACTATCTTTCATTACATAATTGATGGCATCTATTGGCAATGATTCATCATTTTTTACTCTTGAAAATCGCTCCTGACTAACGCAAGAAACCAATCTGTCTTCTTTAAATAATGAAGCAGTAGATAAAATCCCAAGAGAGAGTCCAAGAATATTCATTAGAATTACAGTATAAAAAGAAATTAATATTTATAGATTAAGCTTAATATAGATTATTAAAAATGTCTATTACTATATAGAGTGACACCCATAGATTTAAGTAATAAATAAATAAACATATTAACTGAATTTATGTAACAGTTCTTAGAATTGATTCGGCGCATGAAAAATGCTTAATATTTTTTATTGGATTGATTATTGATTTTATATCTTTGTATTCTATCTGTCCTGATGTCTTTTTTAAAATAGATGCAGCACCTATTTTATAGATTTGTTCATTGGATATCTTAAATAAATGTAGTTCTTTCATACTTTTAATAAAATCATCTTTCTTACCAAGAAGTAATTCTGTGATGCCCTTCTCAAAAGATAAAGCATTGTTTATTTTAGAACCCTTTTTTAATATATTAAGAAGAGAATCTAAATTGTCTTCCAACAATGTATTTCTTCGTGCAGATGAAAGATCGTATCCATATATAAGATTTAAATAATTTAAGTTTGTAGGTTGAATTTTTATATTTAATGCAATTCTCGGCAGTTCAGATTTATGGAAAGTTCTATGAGGTACTATTCCACTCATTAGCCCAACTTCTCCAGGTTTAAATAAATTTTTAATGTCCCAAGTGATTTGCTTTAAGCCCCTTTCAGTGATCTCATTAGGATAGCCTAATCTGTCGTCATTTTCTAAAATACCAATTTTATTGTTTTTTATTTTTCCTAATCGCATCGGGCAGGCATTTTCTAAGCACCCAGTTAATTGGAAATAAAATATTAAAGTATGACTGCTTCTAAATCCGTTATTGTCAAGATCTTGGTGAGGCCTAGTTGGAAAATAAATGTTTGATACCTTATTGCTTTCATAAAATATATCATTCACGAGTTTACCTTTTCTGGGAGCTTTTCTCTCTTTTTCATTCCATACTCCTTTAATCTGAGCACTAACACGAATTTTATAGTCTGTTTCTAAGCCAAACAAAGTTGCTATTTTTGGATTAACATAGGGTGACAAAACTTTTACAAGGTTTCTCTGGGCTTTACCAGCTACTGAAGTTGAAATGCTATTTAAATGTTCTTCATTAAGACAGGCAAGGTATTTTTCATTTGACCAATTAAAATTTATTTTTGCATGACAATTGATAATGTTTACAATTTTATTTATTGTTCTCTTTGATAGTCTTTTCTCATGAATGCCATATTGTTTTTTAGTTCTAAATATGCTTTTCACTAGTTTAAAATTCCTTTAGGCCCATAAAATATTTTCTTATTTTTACCAAACTCAATTTTTTCATTAGGAGAATAAAATCTATCTCCAGTTTTTAAAAACTTAATTATATTCTTGCCATCTTCATCAATAATTTCCTCAATTAAAATCATATTTTCATCAATTGTCGAAACCACAATCCAATCATCGTCATGTCTTGAGATTAGTCCATTCATGAATGGGTGATTCGGTGACTCACCACCATGTAACTGAACTTTTTTTAAAAATAGTCTTCCAAACTTATTATTTGTTGTATACGAGCTTGCTCCTGGATATGGATCATCAAATGCATTAATAAATTTTACTAAATTCTGAGAACTCATATTCCAATCTATCCATCCGTGAGTTAATGTATGTAGCCTAGTATTATGTCTCCCTAAATATTTAGGTTGATGCAAAAGTTTATATTTTTTTCCTTTTTTTAGATTAGCAATAAATTTTTCATAAAACTTTACAAATCTATTCAAGCGATAATCTTCAATTTCTATTGGTATATTACATGAAGCAGGTATTAATGACCTTTCGTAATTTAATATTGGACCAGTATCAATTCCCTCATCCACCAAGTGAACTAGTTGATTATCAATACGGTCGCCACGAAGAATTCTCCAAGACATCCCGCCTCCGGGACCTGCATCATAGGGAAGTCTAGTTCCATGAAAGTTTATTAAATTTGAATGAAAAATTTTTTCTATAATTTCTTTACTAAATATCCATCTTGGCCCCAAACCAATAAATAAAGTTTCAGAAGCATCAAAATTTTTCTGAATAAAGCTTTTAAAATTATGATCCAATTCATCAAAAATATTTATATTTAAATTTTTTTCTATTGTCTCAGCTTGATTAGAACATGTAATAATATTAGATGGAATTTCTAGTCTATCGTTAATCTCAATCAGCTCTTTAAACTTCATTGATTCGCCAATAAAAACTATATTTTTAAGGTTTTCTATCAGAAAATAATTATCTTTTATCATTTTAATAAATTTAATTTAGTTATATATCAATCGCCTTTTGTAATTGATAAAATATTTTTTCAGGCACACTCTTTTCCATATTTACAAAAATTGGCAAAGAGACAGCCTTTTCAAGTATAGCTGAAGATTGACTAAAATCATCATTATTACCTGTGATTTCCTTTATATGTTCCCAATTTTTTGCGAAATGCCAATTTAGAGCTTCAGGCAAGATTTTTGTAGATACTCCAACTTTTAATAAAGCTTTCCGACAGTTTATTGCTACCTTCTTATTAGGAGTAAAAAAAACTAAAGCATCTGCCGTCTCGTATGATCCTTCAGGAACCAATCGTGGTGAGACAAAATTTAATTTTGATATCAACTTCAGGATATCTTTCTTGTTTTGATTCTGCATTTTTACAATATAATCTAATTTCCTTAACTGAGCTAATCCGACAGCTCCCTGCAATTCTGTCATTCTAAAATTAAACCCTCTTCCAGATCTTGAGTCTTCCCACCTTGGAAGTGAAGGATTGTTTTCATGGCCATGATCATGCCACGCTGCAGCTTTTGTAAAATCTGATTTATTGTTAAATACAACCATACCTCCTTCACCAGTTGTAATTGTTTTTGCAAAATCAAAACTAAAAGCTCCCATTCTTCCCCAAGTTCCTAATGCCTTTTCCCCAAATGAACCACCACAACCCCATGCAGTGTCTTCTATAAGAGCTAAATTATTTTCATCACATATTTTTTTTATTTCTTTTATATTAGCTGGTGTTCCCAGCATATGAACAACTATTACAGCTTTAGTTTTTGAATTAATCTTATTTTTTAAATCATTTGGATCTAGATTCAAAGTTTTGTCTATCTCTGCGCAAACAGGTTTTGCCCCTGACTCTAATATAGCTTCAACAGTTGCTACAAAAGTAAAACTTTGAGTGATTATTTCGTCCTCTACTGATAAATCAAGAACTGCTAAAGCGACTCTTAAAGCCGCTGTTCCAGAAGAAACAGCTAAAGCATAATTAACACCCATTTTTTTTGCGAATTCATTTTCAAAATCTTTTACTTTATAGGAATTTTTTCTAATATTTTCAAAGCTATGTCTAAATAATACTCCTGAACCTTCATCAAAAATTTTATTAATTTCAGCTTGTTCTTCCTTACCAATAAGTTCGTATCCAGGCATTTATTTATTTAGAGATTTTAGATGTTTTCTTAGGTCAGCTTCATACCTAGCTTTCATAAACTTGTCTACTTTGGAATTTACAGATATGTATCTTAATGTGCAGCCAGTTCTCGATCGAGGACTTCTATTGGCCTCACTTCCATGGACGACTAAACAATGATGAATAATGCAATCGCCTGCTTTCAGCTTAGGAGTAATCTTTTTAAAATGTTTCATACTTTCAGGGTATTTTAGAGTCTGAGATGATCCAGGGGAATATGATTTTTTGTGTTCAAGTAACCCTAATTCATGACTTTTTTTATAATAGTAAACTCCACCATTTCTGATATCTGAGTCTTCTAAAGCTATCCATACAGTGAGAGCATTGGCATCATTTATACACCAATAATAGTTATCTTGATGCACTGGCGCTTTTAAACCAATTTTGGCAGGCTTAGCAAACAACTCAGCTCCAAATTCTTTTACTTCATTCGAAATTAATTTTTTTACAACTCTTAGAAGATCCTTATTCTTTTGAAATTTTTTAATCCATTTCCAATCTGTCATATTATGAACTGAATTTATTTGTTTTTTTGCAGCAAAATTTATATTTCTCGAAGATCCTTCCTTCTGCTTTATTGTCACGTAATCACTAAGACTGCTTCTTATTTCATTCATTTCATTTTTTTTTAAAAGACCTTTATATATGTAATATCCTTCACGATTATAAAATTTTTTTGTCTCTTTTAAGTTTAAATTCATTTAATTTTTTTTAAAATTTGAAAAGGATCTTCAATAGGAAGTTTTTCCCTGTGTTTCAAAAAATTTTTAAAGTTATAGTCTTTTATTTGATGATTCATTTTGTTATATATATAGTCACTATTAGATTTTGATAAAATTCCAACACCACTATCACAATTCGCTATTGAAAAATTAAGTCCTGACGAATTAGAAAGTTCAAGGGCAACTTTCCACACATCCCCTGTCCAGTTTTGATTTATCCTTGGAACATTTTCAGTCTTCCAATCTAACGGGATCAAATCGTGAAAAAGTATAGTCCCTCCATTATCTAGGAATTTTAATGAATTAATCGCATCCTTCTGACACTGCTCATATTCGTGTAATCCATCAATAAATATTACATCAAATACTCTTTTATTTTGACTAAAAAATTCATCACTAGTCTGCTTAAGTATCTTACCGCCATTTCTCGAAGTATCTGGATCAACTCCAACCTTGTACTCATTTTGAAGTGGAATACTATTGAAATTACTATTTGAACCACACCCAATCTCAAGGTAGTTACAAACTCCTTTTCTTTGAAGTGTTTTATTTACGAACGCATTAATTAATGCAATTCGATTTAAATGTATATGTTTCCAATTAACATTTATTTTTTTGCTAGTAATTTTATTTTTTACATAACCATAATAAAATAATAATAAGAGTCTTCTTACTTCTAATTTATAAAATCCAGGTAGAAAGACTCTTGGCAATAAATTTCTAATTATGGTCCTTATAATCATCTAATGTAAGCATCCTTAACAATAATCTTTTTCATTTTTTTAAAAGCAAGTTGAGCACTTTTTGATGTCCATGGATATCCTCGAATATTAGGATTAGTTTTAACAAAATAATACCGCGCAAACCAGTATAGTTCAATAAGTGAGTTGGGCAAAATAGACTTTATATTCTTCCTGAATGATTGCCAATAACTATCGCTGTGGGCTGATTCTATATTAACTTTTTTCACCTTTGTTTTAATAAAATTTGCAAACATTTCCTGAAATAAGTTATTAGAAGAGACTTCATTGCTAAAAAACTTTTTTGCATAAGAATTAAATGCCTTCTCTAATATTTTTCCATTTTCCGAAGAAAGGTACTTTTTCCAATCTGTAATCACTGCGGTAGACTTAATTTTCTTATTTCTCAAGATGCTCGTCAAAGCATATTCATTATTGAGATTATCTATATATGTAGAATATCTTTTTTCATCTCGCGCCATCCAAAAAATAGGAAGTACTTTTGATTTTCCGTGCAGTGATGCAATAGTGCTAAGCATTATTTCCACAATGGTTACTTCATTTACATTACAAGATATATTCATTGCATCCCTAAAGATATGTGTATGATAAATAGAAAAATTAAAATTATTATAATTTTTCATTAATTTTAATACTCTATTAATTCCTGTACTTTCCTCATTTATATATTTTTGATGATTTAATTGTATTGCATTAGTGAGTACAAACTTTTTAAAATAAACGTTAAATCTTACAATAAGGCCCTGAACAAATGTAAAATCTTTATTTTGGTCTAGAAAATTAATGCCTTGTTCTAATGACTCTTCCGAGAGAAAATCGTCATCTGGACAAATACACACATATTTTGTCTCTATCTTATGCAGAATATTATGGATTTTTTCTTGATATGATAAATCTGGTAAGTGGACATACTTTATGTAATTTTTATCACTTAGCACAAATTGATTTTTAGTTGAATCAACTATGTATATATTTGTCCTAAAGTCCCTGTAATAATCTATGCATCTCTTAATAAGCCGGTGTCGATCTTGAGTTGGAATAATAATTGTAAGCTTTGAATTAAGACTCATATGATAATTTATTTTCTATTGAATTATCTTTTTAAATGAATTCGCAATTCGATTTACGTCTTTTTCATCTAGGTTATTACCGTTTGGCAAGCATATAGTTCTCTTTGAAATATCATATGCATGAGTGTTAAATAGAGAATGTTTTTTTTTAATATTTTTTTTGAATGTGGGCATTGAGCTTAGCGGATAAAACATCGGCCTTATATCTATTTGAAAATCACCAAATTTACTAATTAAATCTTCTTTATTTAGCTTGAATTTCTTATCAATAGTTGCAGTTGTAATCCAATAAGAATTATTTACATTGGGTCTAGTTTGATTTAAGTGAACGCCTTCTAAGTCAGATAGTTTCATAGAATAAGCCTCGTAGAGCCATTTTTTATATGCTAGTAAATCATCTATTCTTCTTAATTGAGCAAGGGCTAATGATGCCTGAATATTTGTCCAGTTATAGTTATAACCAAGTTCTGATGACCAGAAATACTTATTAAGATTCTTTTTATTCATTCCATGATGAGAGATTAATTTTGACTTTTCATATATTTTTTTGTTATTTGTGCATAATGCTCCCCCTTGGCCTGACATTATAAGTTTCGTTGCATTAAAACTAAAAAGACTAATTTCACCAAAAGAACCAGCCTTTTTTCCGTTGTAGGTTGCGCCAATTCCCTCAGCTGCGTCTTCTATTATTTTAATTTTTTTTTGTTTACATAGTCTTATTATATCATTCCACTCTGGCATATTTCCTAATAAGTCAACAACAATTACTGCTTTTGTTTTATTTGAAATACATTTTGAAATATTTTCTGCGGTAATACACATTGAACTTGGATCAACATCAGCGAATACGGGCGTAGCGCCCGTATACAAAATGGGTGCTGCTGATGCTACCCAAGTTAAATCTGGAACGATAACTTCATCACCTCTGCCAATGCCATAAGATAAAAGAGCAAGATGGATAGCATCTGTACAATGTGAAACAGGTAAAACATATTTAAAATTTGTATATTTAGAAAATTCTTCAATAAATTGATTTGTATGCAAATCTAGATTATTTCCCCATCCACTTTTTATTGCCTCGTTAACTGATTCAATTTCGTCTTGTGTTATTGATGGCAAAGCAGATGGAATTTTTTTATTTTTTTTATTTTTTATTTTTTTTTCTTTCTCTAAATTTAAAAATAAGTTAATTTTTTTATTTTTTAATCTAAAATAAGCTGGCTGATGAGGTCTGAATGTTCTTGCTCTAAGAATATTTATGAGCTCCATTGGCATAATAGGATTTGTCAGGTCAATTTCATTTATATTATTTAAATCTTTTCTGTAGTTTATTGAGCCAGCTATATTTTTTTGTTTTTTTGGCTTAATTTTTCCTGCTTTTATTTTAGGCCATGTCTTTATAAATAAATTAAGCATTTCGTGACTAAGTTTCTCAAATAGTGATTTACCAGTATCAACAATATCTACTTCTACTTTGCTTTGAGAAATAATCGCACCATTATCAATTTTATTATCTATGTAGTGTAGTGACACACCAGCAGTTGTATTGTTAATTATTGGCCATATATTAGGATTTGCTCCTTTATTAAATGGAAGGTATGAAAGATGAAAATTAATCGTTCCCTTTTTTGGTACTGAAAAAAATTTCTCCTTTAAAATAAAAGGCCAGTAAACTGAAAGGATTATTTCATTTTCTAATTTTATAATTTTTTTGATTTGTTTTTCTGAAATTTGGCTATTTAGATAAAAAATTGGACAACCTATTCTGCTTGCTAAATCTTTAATTCTTATTTTTACAACGTTATCAGCAAATTTATTTATGCCTACACCAGTAATTTTCTCTTTATTTAAAAAAAGATAATTCAGTGTACTTATTCCAATGCTACCATCTACTAATAAGAATACTCTCATAACCATTCTAGTTTATTATCTATCTTATTAGATGATAATAAATAATCTAATTGCTGAAGCCTATAAAAATCTTTTTTTAAGAATAAATTTTTTGAAAGTCCATAGTGTTTTAGTTGATCAATAAAGTTTTCTATATCTTCTTCTATCGATGTATTGAATGTATATTCAGGAAAATAGTTTCTAAATTGTGAGAAATTAACTCTATATGTTCTTTTGTCGTGTCCATCTTGAATTTTTTTATCACTGAATAAGTTTTGACTCATTTCAGATTTGCTTAGATTCTCTATCTCACAGCCTTCAACTTTATTTTTGATTATTTCAGCTATTTTTATTACCTGCATATTATTTTCTTCTCTTCCAATATTTAAAATAACTTTTTCTTTATCTTTTATTTTTAAATCAATACACTTTGTTATGATATTGCAGACATCAAGAATATTTACATATGGCCTCCAGGCAAGTCCATTTGAATTTAATAGAATTTTTTTGTTTGTTATTGCCATTCCACAAAACATATTGATTACCAAATCAAATCTTATCCTTGGAGACGAGCCAAAAAGAGTTGCGAGTCTAAGAATTATTGGTGAAAAATTGCTATCACTTAAATCTTCAAGATCACTTTCAATTTGAACTTTATTAAGTGAATAAGGTGTTTGAGGATTTGCAGGATCAGTCTCACTTACTACCTTATTGCTCACCCCGTAAATAGAGCAACTGGAGGGGAAAATAAACCTAACATTGGTTTTTTTACAGAGTTTTGCAATTCTTTTTGTATATAGTCTTGTTGGATTATAAACATCATCAGCACTTAAATTTCCAAAAGGATCATTTGACATGGCTGCAAGCAAAATAACTGCTTGGAATGGTTCTATATCTTTCTCGTCAATAGTCCAAACATCCTTATTTAAAGTATTTATCTCAATTGGATCATATAACACTCCATTTTTAAAATAGCCTTTATCTAGACCAAAACACACATATTCATTTTTATTCAAAATCTCAATTAGCTTACTGCCAATATAACCTTCGTGACCTATTACCAAAATTTTCCTTTTTTTCATGATCAAATTTTTTCTTTATAGCTTAAAATTGTTCCTTTTTTTTCAAATTTGAAATTTACTCTGTGTAGTTTTCTTAAAGCATTGGTCACTTTTTTTTGATTCATTTTATCAACATATAATAGTAAAAATCCACCACCACCAGCTCCTAAAATCTTACCACCAATTGCACCAGCTTTCATGGCTATATTGAAATAATCATTGATTTTTTTGGAACTTATACTTTTGCTTATTTTCTTTTTTAATATCCATGATTCTTTTAAAATTAGACCAAACTCTTTTATGTTTTTCTTTCCATTTAAAACCTCCTTTAAACTGAAAACTTGGGATTTCATCTCGTCTAGGATAGAAATCTGTTTATGGCTTGGAGAATTTTGATCTTTTAAAATTTTTGCCGCATCTCTCTGTTGAGAAGTATAAAATAATAGAAATCTAGCTTCTAAATCCTTTACTAGCTTCCTTTTTGGTTTAATGGGCTGAACCTTAACTGTCTCATCTTTATAAAATGAAATAATATTCATATCACCATAAGACGATGCAAAATGATCTTGTTTTCCTACGGGTCTTTTTAAAATATTTATTTCTAGATGAGCAGCCAACGAAGCAATCTCATGTTTATTTAATTTTTTACCTTGTAAATATGATAAGGCACTTACGAGTCCTACAGCAAATGCGCTAGATGAACCTAATCCTGCATTAGCTGGAATATCAGAAAAAGTTGAAATTTCTATTGGAAAATCAAATTTAAAAAGTTTTAGCGCTTCTCTAACGATTGGATGTTTTATTTTTTCAATATGATTACAAAATTCAACTTTACTCCAATTTATTCTATATTTGAATTCAACAAAACCTATTTGTTTACGAACCATTACATAAAGATATTTATCTATAGAACAGCTTAAAACTGCTCCATAGTCTTTTTTATAATAAGATCTCAAATCAGTACCGCCACCTACAAAGCTTAATCTAAATGGTGTCTTAGTTATAATCATTGTAATTTATTCTTCACCAATTCTTTAATCCCATCTTTTAACTCAACTCTAGGATGCCAATTGAAGAAATTCTTTGCCTTTTCAACATTAGACCAGAAAGAGATATTTCTTGGCATCTCAATATTCTTTTCTAACTCTTGTGATAGTTCTACTGATTTATTTATTATCATATCAATTTCACGGCATACATTATATATCGTAGTCGGCTTTCCAGAACCTATATTATAGATTCCTGATTCAAAATCTTTTTCGATAGCTTTAATTATAGCTCTTGTAACATCCCTAACATGAATAAAATCATTCTCATTAGCTGGAGATTTAATATTTGGTGCTTTGCCATTAAGTAATGATTTAATGGTCGATGGTATTAAAGAGCCTTCACGCTGTCCTGGTCCATAAACATAAAAAAGTCTCAGCCAGGCTATAGAAATAACTCTATTTGTTTTGAAATTAAGTAACCATTCCATTAAAGAATGTTTAGCATTAGTAAACTCATCTGTTGGTAATTCTGCATGATGCTCAAAACATTCACCTTTATTTTTATCACTTATTTCAAAACAACTGCCAGTAACTAAAATTTTTCTGAGGGCTTTTTCCTTAAAGGCCTCTAAAAAAAATTTCTTGGAATTATTGTAATTATTTTTACAATTTTCTTTAGAAAAGTTAGGAATTCCCTCCCATGCTAGATAAACAATTACTTCTGGCTGAATTCTTTTGAGCAATGTTTTGATACTATTAATGTCTGATAGATTTAGTTTATAAAATTTAATATTATTATAACCTTTAATCTCTTTACTATAATAACAAGCAGACACATCATTTTTAGTATTTTCTAGATCGCTTAGTAAATTTTTTCCAATGAAGCCCGAAGCACCTGTAATTAGTATTTTCATTAAAAGTCTTATTTTTTTTTAAAATTTGGATGCGATAAATCCTTTTCAGATATAAATTTTGGTTCTTGAGGCCATTTAAATTTGAAAGAAGGATCATTGTATCTAATGCCTTTTTCTGCAGAAGGAAAATAATTATTAGAACAATAGTAATGAATTATACAATTATCCTCTAATGTCAAAAAAGCATTTGCACATCCAGGAGGAATATGAATAGAGAGTCTATTTGATGAGTCAATCTCAAACGGTAGCCAATTCATATAAGTTGAACTATCTTCCCTAAGATCAACTATAATATCAAAGATTGAACCAGACAAACATGATAAGGTTTTTCCTTCGGCAAATTCGGCTGTTTGATAATGAAAGCCTCGTAAAGTAAATGCATTTAGATTTTCTGAAATATTTGACTGAGAAACATTACTATCAATATTATTATCATCAAATTCCTTTTTACAAAAATGCCTTCTGAATACGCCTCTATCATCAACGAAAGGTTCTGGTTTTATTAAAAAAACACCGTTTATCTTTTGCTGATCAAATTTCATTTATGAGCTCTTTTCATAAA
>MDTB01158142.1_pt1 | contig 13366 bp, 6 predicted proteins | sample 811161 | NCBI WGS metagenome assembly MDTB01 (sample SAMN05326650, study PRJNA326480) | marine metagenome | isolation source: seawater | place: Mediterranean Sea | collected 2009
TGATCTATATTATTAGTACCACCCTCACTTGGTTGTGCAAGATGAGAAATTAATGCATTATTATTGAAATTAATATCTCCTTGAACATCTAATTTTGATGATGGTAAGGTGGTTCCGATTCCAACTGACCCAATTCCTGTGATGCGAAATCTTTCATTACCCTCGGTTATTACTTTAAAGTGTCCATCAGATCCTGTATCAATTACTTCCGCAGATGTATTACCTTCTTGTATTTTATCTGTTATTATACCACCAAGACTTGAAGTAGGAATCCAATCTAAAGCAGTGCCTGTGGAACTTAAAATAGATCCAGCAGCTCCTACATGACCGTCTTCATCTTGTAAACCACCAGTGATTTTAACACCGTCAGTAGTAGTTTCTAATTTTTGACTTCCTAGATGATAAATTTTTGTACTAGTATTGGAACCTGCTGTTAAGGCATGTTGAGTGGCTGAACCCTCTGATTGAGTGTTCAACTGTAAAGCCATCGACTCAACAAGACCTGCTGATCCATTTCCTTTTAGTCTTAATCTTTGTGCATCAGTTGCAGAGGTTGAAGTTATCCTTATACCGTTACTTGAATTAAACCATGTATCCGTATCAACTTTGATCAAACTATTGTTTGATGAAACTGTACCATCTAAATTAATAGTGTCACCAAATGTTGATATACCAGTAACATTAAGATTACTACTAATACCAACTGCTTTACTAAATGTTGCTTCACCAGATGCATTAATACTAAATCTCTCAGTGCCTTCAGTTGTGACTATAAATCTTCCGTCTGATCCTGCATCAATTACTTCTGCAGATGTATTACCTTCTTCAATTTTATCCTGTACACTACCAACACTAGAACTAGAAGCAGAAATCCAATTTAATTGAGTACCAGTAGAACTTAAAATATATCCATCTTGTCCTAAATCATCATCTTTATCTCTAATACCACCAGTTATCTTTACACCATCAATAGTAGTTTTAAGTTTCTCGTTTCCAGAATATTTTAGATATGCAGTGGTAGTATCTGTTTCAAGTATTTCTGTTCCACCTGCAGTAATTAATCTATTATTATTCGATTGAAGAGAGTTAGTTAATGAACCATAGAGAAAAACAGATGAACTTCCACCATAAGCACCCATTAAAATTGTGTCAGTTGAGGTTATTCGACTATAATCAAGTGTACCTTTTGAATGATAAATTCGTAATTCATCATCACCAAATTTTGCTTCTGTACCTCTTCCAAAATATACATCAGTTCCAATTCCAACAGTTGCTCCTATACCAGTAAATACATCATCAGTGAAAGTAGAGAATCCAGTTACGTTTACGTCATCTAACTGAGTGAGACCATCTACATCTACATTACTAGTGAATGTTGCAGAACCAGTAGAATCAATACGAAGTCTTTCAGTTCCCTCAGTCTCAACTATAAATCTTCCTGATGTGCCTGTATCAACTACCTCCGCTTTTGTATCACCTTCTTGTATTTTATCAAGACTTAAACCACTATTACTTGATAAGGATTCAAAACTTGCCTCACCATTTGAGTCTACTGTTAGTACGTGACCTTGAGTTGGAGTGCCATTATTATCCTTTAGAACAACATTTATACCTGGTATGCTAAATTTAGTACTACTTGAATTACCAATAATTATTTGATTACTTGTTGATTCGGTTGCAACATCTATATTATTACCGATAATAATATTATTATTACCTGTTGATACTCCAATACCTGCAGAAGCTCCAATCGCTATATTTCCTGAACCAGAATATATTGACCTTAAACTTTTATATCCTAAACCAATATTAGTATTACCATAACTACTTACAAATGTGCTAGTTTCATATCCCAATCCAGATTCCCAACCCATGTAAATATTATATGGACCATTATCGTGTCTACCTGCATAATATCCTATACCAATTGAACCAGTTTTGTCTCCAAAATGTCCAGCAGAAGCCCAATGACCTATTCCAATGACATAATCACCACCAGTCCATACTGACTCATCACCTATTCCTATACTATAATTACCACCACCATTAGAATATGCATGTCTTCCAATTGCGACATTATGATCACCACTCATTGATCTTCCAGCCATATCACCTATCATCGTATTATCAGTTCCAGAACAGGATCTACCTGCTTCCCATCCCATCGCTACATTACTACTCCCAGTTTGCAAAAATTCTAAAGACTCTGAACCAACTGCACAGTTTTTAGTTCCAGAAGTAATTTTATCACCTGCCTTCCACCCAAGAAGAGTATTATCATCTCCAGAGTTGACTTGCTCACCTGCCTGATAACCGAAAAGTGTATTTCTAAAAGTATCAGAGTCAAGATTTAAACCAGCATCCGTTCCCCCGACAGTATTCTCTTGAGCATCAGAGTTAAGTGTAGTGCTTCCACTAGATGATGTCTGCCAAGATGGTGCTGAACTAGAACCATTCGATGTTAATACTTGACCTGATGTACCATAATTAGCACCGCTTAATCCAATTTGACCAGCACTAGCGATGCGAAATCTTTCATTATTACCATTCGTCTTGAATGTTAAACCATTACTATCACATTGAATACGAGCATCAAGATCTTCACTTGGGGATGTCTTAAAATCAATAAAAGCATCATTTGATGTACGACTTAATTCAAGTGTTCCACCATGTAGAATGGTATAATCTTCCCCACCTCTTGCTACTATGTCTCCAAGAACGTAAAGTTTTGGATTGAAATTTTCAGGAGTTGAAGTAAATCCATCATTTGGATTATCAGTTCCGATTCCAACTCTTCCATCTTCTGTAATGCGAAGTCTTTCAATACCTTCAGTTGTTACTATAAATCTTCCGTCTGATCCTGTGTCAATTACCTCTGCAGAAGTGTTTCCTTCTTCAATTTTATCCTGTACACCACCAACACTAGAAGCAGGAATCCAATCTAAAGCAGTACCAGTAGAACTTAGTATAGAACCAGCAGCACCTACATGACCGTCTTCATCTTGTAAACCACCAGTAATCTTTACACCATCATCAGTTGTTTCAAAACGCTGTGTATTATTATAACGTAATTTACAAGCACCACCTTTATAAAATTCTGCAAAAGTTTGGCTAACCGAATCAAGTTGTATTTTATTAGCAGTTCCAGCAAGAGCTATATGAAAAGTGCTAGTTCCATAATGATAAATGTAAGAAGAAGTACTATTGTTTCTTAGTTCCAATCTATTACTATTATTACCAATGTTTAGATAAGAATCTGATCCAGTTAGAGCGAGTTTTTCTCCTGTGAATGTTGCTTCACCAGATGCATTAATACGAAACCTCTCAGTACCTTCGGTTGTGACTTTAAAATGTCCGTTTACGCTATCATCAACTACTTCTGCTTCAGTATTACCCTCAGTTATTTTATCAACAGAGGTAACACCTGCTTCTCCCTTATCTCCTTTAATAGTATTTCCATCAAGACCTTTTTCTCCTTTCTCTCCCTTATCACCTTTCTCTCCTTTATCACCTTTTTCTCCTTTATCTCCCTTCTCTCCTTTATCACCTTTATCTCCTTTATCACCAGGATCTGGAACTCTTACCCAAGCATATCCATTCCATCTCCATACACTCGTTCCAAATGTATGAGTGTCATTTAAATTAGGATTGTTAGGAAAATTTATTGCCATATTTTATTTATCATTGATTTTTAAATCTAATTCCACCATAAAATTACAGCACCAGGTCCGCCTTCAAATCCACTTCCTGAGCCTGATCCTCCACCACCTGAACCAAAAAATCCAGCAGCAGAATTTGTAGAACCTGTTGTTGATCTTCCATCTTTTCCATCAAATGCATTTGAAGAAGTCGAGTCACCAAAAAATGGTATTGATGAAATGGCACTATATTCTAAGGATGCATCAACAGGGTGTATTCCTCTTTGATTATCTTTCATATCTGATGAAGTATAATTATGATTTGCATCTCCTCCTACCTTACCACTACCACCATCAGATCCAGAACCAGCACCACACCAAGGTCTTAGTGAATCTCCACCCTCATATGAATGACCTCCTCCTCCACCAGTTGCACCTGCGGTTCCATCAATACTACTAGTTCCATATCCACCTCTTTCTCTTGCTCCATATATGTATGAACCGTGTGATTCATCTATAATTCCATAACCACCAAAACACGCATTTGATGTTCTATAATTAGGACTACTTACTTCAGTCCCCCCTGTTGCTCTCATCACCTCAGTTCCATTTATAGTTAGGTATGAATCAGTTCCATTTGTATATTGATTCCCACCCTTACCACTGTAAGCAAGTAATGATTGTCCAGAATAATTTCTAAGATCTAATTTTGCAAAAGCGAATCCACCGCCACCTCCACCATCTCCAGCACCAATTCCATTTCCACCTGCTCCACCACCAATTAAAACAGCATAGACCCATTTTAAATCACTTGGAATCGTAAAAGTATCTTGAGCATATTCATTATAATTATTATCATATGATTTTGAAGCACCAGAACCTGAATAAGATTTGATATCAGTTGCTGTTAAAATTAATCCTTTTCGATTATTCCATACCCAATAATTACTTGCCGAACCATGACTATATGAATTGTTTGAAGAACCTGCTAGGTACGATGGTGAGTCAGTTAACTCAGAGTCTACAGATACATGATCATTTATTCTCCAATAATCACCAGCACGTATTCCTAATGTATCAGAGTAACGCCAAGTACCAGAGACATTAACTGCTATATTAGAATGCAATTTATCAATTTCTTTCCAAGTTGAACTTACTTTAACATATGTTGTTGTGGAGTAAGAGGTATCCACACTACCAGCAGGGGGACTAGCAGCACCAAATTTTTGAAAACTTGCAGGTAATCCATTAACAACCACATCCTCACTAGATATGTTTTTTGATGGTACTTTTACATAAGGACGACCACCATTGACATAATCTAAAGTTAATAAATCACCACTAGTTTTCGCTGGCATTTTTCTCCTCCACCTGTTTTAGGTATAATTTTTCATTCTCTTCTCTATTTTTTATATCTTCTAAGTATTTTTCTGCAATACTATTCACTTTTTCTTGAGATGGTTCTTCATCACAATTACAAAAAACCGATATGAATTCATTAAGTTGAATTCTTACAACCCAGTTACCTGGACTTTTTTCCCAACATTCTAGTATAGTATAATTCATTAGACTTGTGTGATAGAAGGTGCATCAACGTAGGCACTGTATGTAGAACCTCCGTAAACTAATACTCTTATAGTAAGAAGTCCAGAGACTGAGGGTGTAAATGAAAATGTTAATTGCTGCCAAGCATCAGCACCTGATGTCATAGTATCAGTCAAATCACTAGTAAGTCCTAAGAGTTGATTATCCATGACTAAAGCTGCCATTTTTACTGTCAACCCCGTATTTGTTCTTCGAGTCCATATTGATGCTGTTACCTGTGTACCTGCTGCCACATATGACTCTATAAATTTTGGACCAAATGGTCTGTTTGCAGTATATGAAGTTGTAAGAGGACTAAGTTTCCAAGCGAGACCAGAATTTACATAACGAACTGATGTTTCAGAGAACATTATAGCGTTGTTATAATATATTCGATGATCATTTGCAGTATTATTATAATTTTCATATGAGAGAAATGCTTCATCTTGCTGCTTTAAAGGTGATGCTAACCAACTACTATTAACCTGAACGGGTCCAGTATTCTGCACGTTAGCAAAAGTACAATCTTTAAATATTACTTGATCTCCTCCAGCAGGAGGACTATATTGATTATTTTGGAAAGTTGCATAGTAACTATTCTCATCATCTATGGAACAATTTTTAAATATTCTAGTACCATTATAAGAAGTAGGATTGTTATGTCCAGTATTTCTCATAGTACAATTTTTATATAACGTAGGAAATTTTGTGTTTGGTGCATAGTAATGAGCACCTATAAATTGACAATTATCATAAGTGGTATAATCTCCATCACCTCCTTGGAATCCCCAATCATCATTCATAAAAATACAATTTGTCAAAGTTGTTCCACGATCATTCTTGCCATTATGAGACATGATTCCATAAGAAGCACCCTGAAAAGTACAATTTGAAACTGTAAAACTACCATCACTACTACTCTGACTATAATTTTGAAGATGATGGTACATATGAATTGCACTTATTTTAGATACAATTATATTTGCTGTATATTGCATACCAAATAATATACAACTATTTTTATTACCACCGTCTAAGTAGGTATGTCCTGTTTGTGTTGACATATCCGTATCATTCCATCCACCACTAATCGTTAGTCCATTATTTGCAAATGTATTATTTTTATTCACATAAAAAAGATAACCATAAAAACCAAAATCTATAGCATTCACTAGATTCAAAGCTTCCCTCTTATATGTCGCAACTGTTTCAGATGTTCCAGAATAAAACATTCTAGTAATGCTAGCACCTCCACCATTAGTACTTGGATTTCCAAATACAACGTGTCTGCCTACTACTCCATGTACTTTATAGAATTCAGTGCGATTTACATTATCGTTAGATTTTGAAATGAGAGTATTACCTGTAATAGATGATGCATCTGATGATGCTTTACAAGCCATAATATCGGTTATCATAAATTCAAAATCGTCAGCAAAAGCAGTATTGATAACCAATGAAACAGAATTTATATTTGTTCCTAAATTAGTTCCAAAATCTTTTACAACTGCAAAGGCACAAAGATTCCTTCCACCAAATTTTGGAAAATCAATTGTATGAACTGGAGTATCACCATTATTGTCAGAGCACAATCTTAAAGTGAGTGAAGCTTCTTGTACTTGATATTGCTGACCACTATTAGTTGTTCCGTTAATACCATATTGATTAAAACGAAAAGATATTTGTTGATATCCACTTAAATTTAATGTTGATGGTAATTGATAATGAGCAACCTTTCCTGTTGTGAAGGCAGATTGTACGTCAAAACGCTGAAAATAATTTTGCAGAGGCTCATTAACAGAATAAGTTCCTTTAGTATGTGTTATGTTTGATTGTACTGTCCAATTATGATAACCTTGATTCAAACAAAGAGCGATTGGTTGTACATAAGTTCCTGCTGGTAATTTAACAGAGTGATACTTTACATATGGATTTACAACAAAAGTTGTACTATTATCAGACCAAGAATCACTTGAAGTATTTGATGCAATCGTAAATTGTGTCGTGCTTGTCACAGTTGCTTCATAATATCCATCTAAATTATTATCAGTACTACTATTATATTGTATTTCTACTAATTCTCCTGTTGACAATCCATGAGCACTTGGGCAATTTATAGTGGTAGTTGCTCCTTTAACACCTGTACAACTATTAATATTACTCCAAGACCAAGTACTTTTTGGTTTTGCAGTCCAAGTTGAATTTCCCACACTTGTCCAGTCTGGAGATTTTATAACTCTTACTTCATCACCATCAGCAAAAGCATTCACTGAAGATCCAGTAAAAGATTTCCTGCGTAACGCAAAACTTGTTCCGTTGTTACTATCATTTCCACCGATTGGATCTAGATAATATACTGCCATTGGTTTACCTCCTCTCCATATTTATGCTGGCCAAGTTGAATACAGGGTGTTAAAAGCCCAAGAACTTATATTAGAAGTACTATATTGTGATGTGACAATAGTTAAACTTGATGTGGAAGGGTTAAATCTAGTTGAATCACTAGTTATATTAGTATCAGCAAAAGAATAATAGGAACTATCGGGCGGATTACTATTTGGATATCCAGAAGCCATACCATTTGTGATTCCCCATCTACCATCATAAGCACTGAAATCTGGTTCGTTATAACCAACGTATGACTGGTTATTAGTGTACGGCCAGACTTGCTGAGATAATAACTTTAAGACAACAGTATTACGGGCTGAATTTTGACCAGTGTAGTTTTGAACCAAACCACAAAGATAAAAATGACCTTTATCATCACAAACAACACTATCAAGTGTAACACGTCGTTGATTTGCTGCATGAGTATTATTGAAAGTACTATTACCTTGTCCATTAAGTGTACCCTTACCGATTAGACCACCGTTCGATGCATTTCTAATTTGATAATGACTAGATTCACTTCCATTTGAGAAAGTCCATTGATATCCAACTTCAATGAGATAATTATGAGTTGGCTCAATTGCTATGGCACTATTTACATAACCTGTATAACCATATTCCTGTGCCCATGCTGATTGATAGTCACCATTTGCCTCTAGTTTTGCTGTCCAGCATTTAAAACTATTCCAACCACCATTATGACCAGATATATAAAGCCTACCCGAACTATCTTGAGTTAAAAGTTGACTTGTTTCTTCACTTTCATTTGTTTTAAGATTATCACTTGAATGATAATAGACTCTCCCCCAATCATAATTTCCATTTACATCAAATTTAAGTAAGTAAGGACTAGAAGCACCACCTAAACTAGTGAAAGAACCCCAACCATAAAGAAGAACTCCTTCATTCTGTGCTTCTACTGTGGTACTATTTTGTCCTGTGTATGAGGATTTAGCTGGTTGATATAATAAACAACTTACATTACAACCACCAGTTACATTACTACCCTGATTTAATTCTTTTTTCCACTGCAAAGTTCCACTTGAATTAAATTTCATTATAAAAACTTTTTGGGCGTAAGTAGAATCATATGCACAACCACTTATATAAACGTTACCAGAAGGGTCAGTTTCAACACCACCAACTTCTGTACCCCAACCATAAGTATTTCCTGACCAAGAAGTTATTATTCCTTTTTGCCACTGAATAACACCAGAGGAATTTAATTTTATAAGAGTATAATCACCATCTCGTAATCCGTCATGTGTAGAATAGTTATAACCGACCTTATCAGTAATGTAAATATTATCTGAGCTATCAAGTGCTAATCCCTGTTTTTTATGACTTCCTGTAATACCATAATTACTGTTTGAAATTTTTTTAGACCATAACCAAGTACCATCATTTTTTATTTTTGTTACAATTGCGTCATATGTACCAGAACTAATCATGATAATATTACGTGCACTATCTAACCTTATATTAGAAGTTTTCAGATCATTATAAGTTGGACCTAAAGTTAAACCCCAAGGATCTGATTCCAATACACCACCAGCTCCTAAAAACATCTGTTGAATGGGCATTAACTTAAACCTGCTCCTGAAATATATGCAACAGAAGAACCAATAAAATAAATAGTTGCCATTCCTCTTCCAGCTAAAGTTCTATTACCAGTTGACGCATCACCACTATTGTACATAGTTACGTTAGTGCCTTGTGTTATAGTTTGATCTGATCCACTGTCGTTAATAATAGTTATTGCATCACCAGCAGAAAAAACTGCGTTAGGTACGGTAACGCCCCCTGATGAAATATTTACAGCTTTACCCATGTCAGAAGAGACTAAAGTATATGAACTACTTCGATTGTTTATAATTATTTTTCTTACATCACCTTTATCATCTGTAACTGATCCAAAAACAGTTATACCACTACTTGTTGTTTCAATTTTTGTGGTTCCACTATGATTTAAGTAAGATTTACCATTATATTCAAAACCAGCATAGTATGTGTTAGATGTATCTTCTTTCAAATAGATATTATTTCCACCAATATTAAATGCACCTGCACCTACCTTATCCAATGAGACTGAACTATCTGCATTAGTTTTCATTTCTAGATAATTACCAGCATTCGCAGATGTATTTGTTACTTGTATTGTTGAATTTTGAACAACAAGAGTTCCAGTTAATGTACCACCACCTGTGGATAGATAACTTGATGCTGCATTGGTATCATATTTCAACCAAAGATCACCGTCCGCACCACCACTTGGACTTGATGTAGATGCATATATTTTTCTAAGTCCCTCAGTTCCTGATGGAGATGATGTTGCACTTACAATACCAGCGACTTCAAGCATACTTCCATTAAAAGTTAATGACGAAGAAGCACCAAATGCACCATTGTTATTGTATTGTACTTGAGTGTTTGCACCTGCTGGAGTAGGATCAATGTTAGTTAAATTTGAACCATCACCAAAGTATGAAGTTGCAGTTACAACACCAGAAAAATTTCCTTGTTCTGAGAATACAGTTCCAAATCTTGCAGCAGATCTACCTAAATGTGGTAATCCGTGATTCATCGTATATGGAATAAGAGATCCAGCAGGAGTGTCAGAGAATCCTTGAGTTATCCTTAAACCATATCCACCACCAATATATCCAGAGCTTATATCTGCATCTACCAAAAAGAATAATTCACTATAACTTCTTATGTAACCATCTCCTGTTTGATCATTAAAAGTAAGTGCACCAATCGTGCCATTATATATTAGAGAAATACCGTGATCATTAGTACCACTAATTTTTGGACCGAAATAATTAAATTGATTACCAAAAGTTCCAATTCCAGTAACAGATAAATTACTAGAGAATGTTGAAAATCCAGTTACATTTAAACTATTAAAATGTGAAGTTCCTGTGGTGCTAATACCAGGCACACCTTGTTGAATTCCTGTTAATGAAGAACCATCACCAGTATAAGATGTTGCAGTAATGACTCCGATAGCATTTAAATTATTAACATCAAATTGTGTCGTATCTGTGAATGTTGCGATACCAGAAAAAATAGGACCAGTATCAGTGAGGGTTACTGTGCTTAACCCCGCACGACTTGCCATTCTATTTGTTCTTATTTCTGATACCATATCTCTTTTTGATTATTTATGCAGCGGAAATAGCATTTCCAATAACAATAAATGATGTTCCACCTGTACTCATTATAGTAAATGAGTATATATCATAACCTGAACCATTTGCAGCAGAAGGTGCAGAACCTCCAACCCATTGAATAGTTTGGGATGTGTTATCTATAACAAGACCTGTAAGATAGTGTGAACTTGATGCTACCATCAAAGTAAATGATGTGACATCACCATCACTCATCTTTGATGCTACTGTTGTAGAACCATCATAATGAATTTTTGGTATGTAATTATTACCAGTTGCTGCAGTGAAAATTTGAACGTGACCACTAGATAGGTAAACGTTAAAGTGACCATTCAAAGAAGATGAAGTATCACGATTACCCTCTTCAATCTTTTGTCCCTCATAACTTTCCGCACTTAAAGTTCCGACTGAGACGTTATCAGTTGATGCTAAAGTTACATTCCCAGTCCTACCATAAAATCCAGTTACATTTCCAGTTACAGGATTAATAAATCCAGTATGTCTAACCTGAATATCAACACCTGATGCAGGTGCATTTGAAAACAAAATTCCATTTGATGATATATTATAAGCCTTTGTACCATCTGAGTCATTAGGATGTTGAACAACACCATCAAGAGTAACTAGAACACTACTGTTATTTGGTGGTATTCTTGAAAGATTAAATTCTGTAGTTGTACCATCACCAGTAAATGAATCTAATTTAAAATCAACAGGATCAAAATTATTATGTATCTCAGCGATTACATGTCCCCAAAATACATCACTCGCTGCAGGTGCTTGTTTGAATTTAATTTGTTTACTATTGACGATTGTAAATCCTTCTACAAATGAAGCATCATTTAAACTTGGTCTTTGTAAAACATTATTAATTGCAATAGTAAGTTGACTAGCATTATCTAACAGAACTTCATTCCCACCACTGTGAGTAATTTTAAATGTTGTATTAACACCATCAAAAGAATTATTTAAAGTGTGAGATGTACCTGATCCTGCAACACCTGATATATTAACAACTTGATTATTATTTGCATTTGCTAATGTTGAAGCGAGTTTGATTGTTTCATTAGTATCGAAAGAAACAAAATATACTGTACCACTTGTTAACCCACCAATATTTGCTCCACCACCGTGATTATAAGTTACTCTCTGCCCGTGATAAAAACGATGCTTGGGAACTCTAATTGTGTTATTTGTTGTATTTACAATGCTTGCTGACGTTCCATCAAAAGTTTCAGTGTAAGATGTTATATCATCTAATACCTTAAAATTATTTGTATTTGTACCTGCAGATTGACTATTACCAATATAAGGCATCGATTCTTAATATACTTTTGACTATTTATCTATGATGTTTTCGTTAGATTACCAATTACTTTATATGTGGCATTCGATGTTTTAATAATAGTATAAGTGTAAATATCAAGTCCACTTGAACCACCAGCAGATGGAGCACTTCCTCCTATCCAATTTACAACTACTGATGTACTGCCATCAATATTTAAGTTAGCAGAATATGCTGCAGCTGCTGCTGTGGTAATGATGGTTACTGATATGGATTCATTAACATTCATAACACTATTAAGAGTGGTTGAACTATTAAATCTTAAATTAGGTCTAGATGTGGTGGTTTCTTGTGTTGTAAAGTAATGAACCATTCCATCTCCTAAATCGATATTCGTATTGTCACTTAACTTACCAGCAGTTACTGTTACTTCTTCTCTTAATAGTCCAGAGAGATCTAATCCACTATTTGTGGTTACAATACCAACAACAGATGCACCAGCACCTACTATAACAGATCCAGCGTGGGTGGTTACACCTGCAGTTACTTCAACACCTAAAGTACCTATTACAAAATTTGTATTCTTTTTATTACCAATAACAATATAATTATCCGTTTCATCAGTTGGTAAATTGGCTTGATATCCAATAACAATATTATTATCACCCCATTGATTACTAGCGGTGTTGTTATACGTCATGTAATTGGAATCCATTGAATTTCCAGCACCATAAGCAAATCCACCAATAGCAGTATTATATGTTCCTCTACTTATACCTGACTTTGAACCTATTGATACACAGTAATGTCCATTATTATAATACCCAGACTCTTTACCTACAGCGACATTATTGGTAGTAGTATCATACATGAACATTCCAGCAGCACTACCAATCATAGTGTTACTATCACCCACAGTTCCACCACCACCATAACCAGAATAATATCCTATAAAGGTATTATTACTTTTTCCAGTTGCGTTTTGATATCCTGCTCTGTGACCTATCATTACACAGTTATCAGTATTCGTATTAAGTTGATTCGCTTCAAATCCAATAATTACTCCATTTTCTGTAGTGGAGTCAATTTTATTTACTATAGTTCCAGTGCAGGTAATCGCACCACCTACTTGCACATCACTAAATGTTGATATTCCTGTAGTTGAAATACCCGCAACACCAGCAGAAATACCAGTTAATGCTGAACCGTCACCATATAAAGTATCGGCATATATGCTTGCAAATCTAACAGCATTACTTCCTATATTATATTGACTATCGGTACCTGGTAATAAATGTCCA
>MDTB01167253.1_pt1 | contig 13366 bp, 7 predicted proteins | sample 811161 | NCBI WGS metagenome assembly MDTB01 (sample SAMN05326650, study PRJNA326480) | marine metagenome | isolation source: seawater | place: Mediterranean Sea | collected 2009
GATAGCCTGCCAGCCTGCCTGGTTAGAATAAAATACAATAGGAATTATTGCCTCCTGAATTGCGCCGTTATTATTATTATTAGTCTGGTAGTGCATTACTAGTCTGGTAGTGCATTACCAGGAATACCAGCAGACTAATAATAAATACTGAATTGGAAACTTTACTTACAATAACAATTTACATATCTGTCATCTATGTATATATCACCGCCTAAACATTCATGACTATTGAAGTAGAGCATATATCTGTAACGACATTGTGCACAAAAGTGTATCTAGGCACTACAAATTTTTATCGGATAAGAAAAATATATCAAGGAAAAGGAGTATGAAGTACAAAGTCGTAAGTGAATCTGCACAGGAAACGCCAATAGACAATCAAGATAATCCTTTCATCTCTTATACAAGCAATGATATCAACGAAACAAAAAGAAAAGCAAATAAATTAGGATCAGCATATTTTTTAAATTTTGGTGGAGGTTACAGCAAAATTTCAACTCTAGATGCGCCACAAAATGGGAGCAGTTTAAAACACAAAGGACACATGCATGGATCATCGAAATATCGTGTACAACGTGGACCACCAAAGATGTTGAAACGAATCTTGAAACACTTAGGTAAACGAAAACAGGTGTTAACAAGTTTCTGGATGGAACATACAGTAGAAAAATGGAAACATACTTTGTTATATTTAGTATTTAAAGCATGGGTCTACGTTGTACAAGTTAAATCAAAGGAAGAAGGCAGGTTTATAGAAATGATAAAGAATATGAGAGGGCATACCACAAAACAATGGTTTGAACGTTGGGTGTTATTTTATCAAGAGCAGCAGAAAAAAAAAATAAAAAAAAATAAAGAGCAAGCTGCCATAGAGCAAAAGTTAAACTTGAAAATGTTAGAATTGAAATCAGCAGAAGCAACTAGTATAAATAACACGCTAGGACAAGATATCAAATATCTTAAATGTGATGTTGAAAACCTAACAAGCGATTTAGAAAGTTCGAACTTTGAAAACGTTCAATTAAGAAGAACAAACGCAGAAATATCGGAAAAATTAGAAGCATTAAACAATATGGTAAGCTCTGAAGAATCGTCTACACCAATTTTACTGCAAGGTTGCAAATCAAGTGTAATCAGCTTTGTAACAAATATTGAACCTCAGCTCCAAGGAAAATTAAGAACTGTATCAATAATACTATCCTACTTATTAAAAAAATGGAAAAACCCTGCCGTGTCCGCATGGAGCAACCCTTTACTTTTGACCCCATATTTACTACAAGATAACCAAATTGATGAAATTCTCTTACATAATAATAATAATAATAATAATAATAGCCTTACTAATATGTCTAAATTAGAAACTGCGATGAAAAAAATCAATTGCAGAGCTATAAGTATGTCATGGATGGAATATCATTATCACCAACAAGAACGAAAAGAATTTATAAAGAAGAAGAAAAGGCCAATTGTTATGCCTGACGACGTGATAGATGGGTATGTGTGGTCCGTGATCATTGATTCGATAATAGAAGATGAAATGGTAGAAACACGTGGAATAAAACGTAAAGTATGGAAAATGAAGCGGCAAAGAGAAAGGGTAAATGTGTTAATATCCAATTTTAAGAAATTAGGTATATATTCTGCGACAACTTTAAACTCTTACGTCAAATTTCGCGATGGTACGCCTAGCGAGCATTATGCGATATTAGCCGAAGTAATGAGAAAATACCCGGGAATCAAAACAAACGAGACAGACGCAACATCACTGATGGAGGATTGCACCATAGCTCGTAAATCTCTAAAGCAAATTATTCTCCTCAAAGAAGATCTGGAAAGTGCAATTGCGAATGCAAATGCGTTAGATTTTACTAATATTACTAACAAGGCCCAAGTAGATTCCGTCTACGAATCACTATATTGTAGAATTGGACCCTTTGAAAAGCAGCTTAAAAATGAGGTTCAAAAGGTTGAAGAAATAGAGCAAAGTGCCTTAAAGCTATTATTTTCTTGGCCACGTTGGACAAACATGTGGAAGAGTATAGTTCTGGATTGTTCTATTTACTCGAAGCGAGCCTTGAAATATGCAGAAGAAGCTGCTACAAATAAAACGATGGAAGCCAAAGAGAGCAAAGATGGCAACAATGATGGTTTAAGTCATATAGGGAATCAAAAGGAAAGCGATAACATATTAAGTCCATATTCAAAAATATCATTACAATGGCTGAAGGCTTTGAGCCCTAGCTTAAGCTTCACAGAAGATGATTTTATTGAAATTAAAAACATTATACGTTTGTTATCACCTTCAATACATAAGATGTTCCAAATATATACAGGACATCTACGTGACAATCTTAAAAATGAAAAAAAAACAAAAAGTGAACAACCAGCATCTGCAGAAGAAGAAACTATTTCATATATTCAATGGTGGTGGATGACTCGTGATTTTGGACTTGCGAAACGCTTCCAAGGTCGGTTGATTGAAGATATATATTCCAAAAGTATTATTGGTGATGTTGACGGAAGCAAAACCAATATGCAAAACGAGACAGTTTCTATATTTTCATCATGCACCAAGGCACAATTCACGCTTTCTCTTATACGTATGTGCTCGATTATTTATACAGACCAACACCCATGCGATTCACTTACACATTTTGTAGAAACATACGTAGAAGACATAGAATCAAATAATGTAAAAAACAATAGTGACATCCGCCAGTTTTCATCTCAAGAAACTGTACTGAACACCATTGAAGAATTTGAATTAGAAATTATTACCTTTTATCAAAAGTACGCATCCGTTGATGTTGGAAAAGGTATCTATGCAATGGATATAGAGGAACTGATATTCTTCTTAAAAACTTTACGTTTTTTAAATTATCGAGTACATGAGAAGAAAATACGTCAAATTTTTCGTGAGTTAACAGGATCAATATCTGACTGTACACAACCAATGAACGAAGCAATTACATATATCCAGTTTCTATTACTTTTAATTGTAGTATTTCTTATAGACGAACCAAATCCATTTGAAGAAAGGCACGTGTCATTTAAAAAATGGATTATATCAAAGTTTAAGATTGAAGTTAAGGCAAATGCAAATATGTAAAATGTATTACGACGCCATAATACACAATTAAATATTTTGAGATACACCATCAGTCGTGTTTGGAGTATTCCACTTGTACACGTATCATTTTTACTATCATACGAATTCGTATGTAGCGTATAATTATACGATATGTAAATATTATAATATATAATATAATGGTATTTTATCATAGTTATAAAAATTTTACACTTCTCGTGTTAAGTAATATGCTCAATACTATAATATATACGAATATTTGAAGAGTAGGAATTATTATGAGTAAATATGAAAAAATAAATTATGCATAAACTGAACGATGCTTACGCATATATACATACATCTATGAGTAAATAAAATTTTAAATATTTATTTAAAATAAGAGAATAATTTTAATTATACGTAGTATAATTCATATATCATATGATACGAAGTGTATAATATAATGGACTGAAGTACTCGTATTTTTATTTTTTACGCGAATAATATTTCTACCCAATGGCAATTTCTGTATGATACTCTGAAAATGTTTCGCTAGGCTAGTAACGCCACCAAAATTGACGATATGAGAAAACTAATGATAGTCAATCGGTTATTAGAAACACCTGTTCCTTTAAAAATTGGGTGTGCGCATGCCATATCAACATCAGGGCAGACATACATTAAGTCACTATTTCTGCCACCTTGGTGCCCACCGGATTTATCTTCGCTGAAGGAGTTTGAAAGAGCCTTATTTCCTGTACCGCCGTAAGCCAAAGCTGATAGTGTATATGAATTAGAATGATCGATTGAACTAGTTACCATATGTATTGAATGACCAAATCTTTCAGGCATTCTGGATTCTGCTTGTATTTGCATATGTATCCCACCCCATCCCATGAAATTACTTGATCCGTATGGTTGTGCCCACGACCCCTTCGCCCCGTCTTTAAAAAGCTGTTTCCATGCATATCCATCACTATTATTAAATACATTTAACACCCATACATCATTCATAATATGAGAACTCGATCTTCCACCATATACTATCATGTATGACATTGAATTACTTTGATTTGTATACAATGTAGCAGCATGTCCTCTTCTAGGGCTCGGACCACTTCCAAGAATTAAAGTTCCACGGTATATTGCGCCCACTTCCGTGTTTACGTATCTATACCTTGTATTTATAAACTTCTCGTTTTCTTTCTTCATTGTTAAATTTACATTGAAAATAAATTTATTTGTGACCGAGATGATTTTCCACTTTCCATTCAAGAAATCATTGTTACAGCCAGTTAATTCTATGGTTTGATTAAGACGCGCTGTTACTGGTTTTGTGGTTTTAATTTGCATGTTGCCATATATATCGTCAATGAGTGTTATGGAAGCCGATACTCGAACACTGGTTTCTATAAATTCCCAACTCCACGAATTATCACCTTCCATTTTGGTTGGTATATTCAACGACCATACATCATTATATAACATACCCTCTCCCCTACCTCCAAAAACAATCATTTTATCATGTGAATGTGCGACTGCAGGCACGTGGATCGAGTTCAAATCTGGGCTTCTAATGATTATTGTAGAATGTTCATATCTTGCCCCAATAGCATCGCCTTGAACATCTGTGCCACTAACAGTTTGCTTTGTCCATTTATTCCACCTAGATAATATTGGAAATTTGGGATGGCGTTTTGCAATATTAGTATTGCAAAAAGTAAGATTAATATTTGTACAGTTGTTAATATCCGGACATAAATTGTAAGAACTTGAATCATCATCAAGTAGTTGATCCTGAACATCCATGGTCCACACATCGCTTGAAATACCATGTTTTCTAGTGAAACCTCCAAATACTACGACCCTTGTCAAGCCTTCTGTAACACCCAATACTTCTGTTTTTGTTATAATTCGAATATCGGAGCTTGTAGCCCCTTTAAATGTAAATATTGTTTTATTAACAGAATTGGTAACGAATCCATATCTATGATCTAACTCGCTACTATTTAACTTCATCAATGTTTCAACTGTTTTGCTCATAGTGTTACAGTCACTAGGGTACGTTCCACTTGATTCATATAAAGTCACCTGAGACGTTGTTTTCCGATATACAGACACCATTGAATGACCACTTCTAGCATCAGGAAAAAAACTTATTGACTCATGACCATTGCTACATTTTTCATGAATACCACATTTTGTTTCACAATTTTCCCCACGGTAGCCCAGGTTACAATGACATTTTCCATATTGACATATGCCATTACCATTGCAAACCCTTAGACACGGTAAAATGGTCTCGCATGTACTATTACAACTTTTTGAGACATCTATCACTTCATATGTCCCCGACAAACCAGAATGTACGGGACATACACTATCAAAAACTAGGCTAATTTCAAGCTTTCCGCCTGGGGTAGATGTGAAAAAGTTATTTTCGATGATGTCTAAATCGCACCCTCGAAAAATCGAAGTTCTTGTACTGCCGTTTACTGGAATGTTATGAATTTCTACATAATTAGTACAAGTATTCATATCACTTTCGCTTACGTCTAAACGATCAAACGTAAAACTTATTACGTGTAAGTTTGGCATATTTGCCACGTCAGAAGGGTATCCCAGCTGCCAATTACAGCGCGAATGAGGGCTCATTATCCCACTATCTATAGTTCCTTTCAAAATGTTAATTTTTTCAGTCACGTTCGTGTTGCATGCTAAAGGATGGGTCCTGTAAATGCTTGTTTCAAACGTTGACGCTGATTCTTGATGACCATGTACTTTTGCACAGTACCAATCAGCTGTTAAATCATCTTTATACGATTTGGATGATAATGAACTTTTCCTCGGATATGGAAGTCTCGACATATACCAAAGTTGTTTCGTAGCCCCAATTGCTGTATCCAATCCCCCAAAAGTAAATATTGTACCTTCTTTCCCATATGAAATATCACTACTACGAATTGATACTAATTTATGTTGCGCCCTAAACAATGTTGCACTAGATTCACTCAATATTTTCCAATGTAATGTTGGACTATGCATTGGGCACCAAGTTTTGAAAATTTTACACTCTAGTTCGCTACGCGATTTGATCCCTATCTTAACCTGATGCCACTGATTACAGGTATTGCATTGAAGCCGCTGATCCTTCGAGTTGCATAATTTATCATTTTCTTCTGGATTGTTTAAATTTGGACAGTCATTGCAACTACTTCCATCAATAGGATTATAAGTAATTTTTGAAGAATTTTTCGAATCAGGGATACTTACACCGTCAATAACGCCATTGATAAATATCCATGTATCATTTCTTTGAAGACCATTTGAGCCTCCATTAATCAATAAAATAGATCGGGGCCGAAGAGAACCAAATACATTTCCCCCTGTAACGTCTTCTTCAGCGGATGAAACTATGTCTAAAATTATAGATGCATGAAAATACCGGGCAACAGGTTTACCAGTTTGACACGCAGCAAACTCTAAAGTCTTGGACTCCGGATCATCAAACTTTTTACCCTTCATATACGATACGTATGACTCCCCAACTTGCTGCGCCCAGTGTCCATACGTATTGTTATTTGCAAAGCTCCAAGCACCGTATAAATCTTGATATTGCTCAGCTTTTTTTATAAGGTTCATATAGTTTGAACTCTTCAAAATGCGACTATTGCTTTTATGGTTACTATTGACTCGATTAAAAATACCACTTATTTTTTCATGATATATATGCCAATTCGTTCCAGGTACTACCATACTTGAATTTGCAGACAAAAGGACAGAAATAGCAAGAATAATTAACGCAACAATGCAGTAAATATCTCTGGAATAATCTTCATTTTGAATTTCTGATAGTATTTGTTGCTTCGCTTTAGTACGATTCCGCTTGCCGTTCACGTTAATAATTCTTACTCGATGTTTTCTTTTTCCTTTTCTCATCTTCCTATATATAAATATGTTTGTATGTATATAACTATAAATATTGTTTACAATGTTATTAGAGAAATACAGTAAACACTTTAATCTACTTATAACAAGTATCCCAATCTCCTTCGCTATTTGTGTGTGTGTGTGTGTGTGTGTATGCATATGTATACACAAGTATCATGAAAATTTCTTAGCTTGCAATAATAATTAATAATAAATAATAATATAATAATAAATAATATTAATAATAATAATAATAATAATAAATAGACTAGCACACTATAATAGTAGCTACGTACTATTATTATACTTTAACTTGTAGAATAATATCTGGAGAGTAGAAAGCCAGAAATAAATGGCAGAAGAGTGCTGGAGTGCAAGCCTTGGGCAAGATGTGCAGTCACAAAAAAGAAAGGTAATCGCATACTATTTTGATACTAGCTTACTACTATTATTCTTTAAGGTGCCAACTGGCCAACTCCAGAACTGGCAAAAGTTAAAGTCGTCGTCTCTGTTTTAAGTTTGTCTGTTTGTCGAAATAGATATACAGTATATGCTTTACAACTCCTCCAATAATAATAATAAGATTTAATGTATACATTTCAAACAAAATTTTGCAAAATACACCCAATTCTTAAAAAAGAAGATTACATGTTGATACCATAAGTATATATATAGCTATATTAATCTCGTAGTAGCATACGCGTTTAAAAAATTAATGAATAGATCATCTTCAACAGGACGGAAAGATAATTTACCACCGGGTTGGTTGCGAAAAATTGACAGTTATGGTAGAAGTTTTTATGTGGATACTCAAAGTGGGAAGAGTTATTGGCGTAAACCAGTTGAAGTATACGGTGGGCTTGTTATTAAATCGGAAGAAGAACGACGCGACTTTTTCAAGGGTATATATAGTGAACTCACTAGGCGTCAAAGGCAAACCTACGGTAACTCTATTGCTTTGCCGTCATATTTGGATCTGTACAAAATTGCAAATAAAGAACATATAAACGAAAATAAATTCGGTCATTTTTTAAGAAAATTTATATCGAAAAATGATGAAAGCAGCATGCGGCATTCCGCGTCAAACAGTAGAAAACGTTCAAATCGATCGAATTCACGCGAAAGGGATAGGAGACGAACCCAGAATGCAAATCTAGCAAACAAGGCTAGTCTGGAAGCCAAAGAATATGCTTTAAAAAAAAAACGCCAAAAAGAATTGGCGAATCAAAAACGCTTTGGTAATACTTGGAGTAAATCACCAAAACAAGTAGATATAAAAAGTCCATCACACTATAAGAACTCATCCAACAATAATCGTAGAAATCGCTCATCTTTATCATTTTCATCTTCTTCATCATCCTCGAAGAAAAGCCGTAGTAGAAGCGTTAATAATAGTCGGATTAGTAGTAATAGAAGCAATCACAAAATATCAAAAGCTTCTTCCGATTTTAGCAACGACCAAGACTATAATATGGAAAGTCATGTTAAAACATTAAACAAGGAAATACGACCACCACCATCTCCACAAAGTTATAATCCCCCCACTACTAAACCAACATCTTTGTTGAAAGTTGTATTGAATCGTACGGAGGAGGAGAAGCAAAGAACGTCCGCTTTACGCCGTGCCATTAACAATAGTAATAATTATAAAGATATTGAAGATGTTAACGTTTCTATTGATAATGGAAATAAAAAAACTAAGGATAATATATCTTCTCCATTTGTGACAAGTCCCTTTAATGAAACACAAGTGGAAAATCATAACGAAGTAGAAAATTATTCATTAGGTTTAGATCAGAATACGCAAGACATAGAAAATAGTAAAATTTACACTCCTATAACAAAAATAACGCCCTCATCGACCCAACCATTAAGAACTTCGGCTTTAAATGAAAGTCCAGCTGTTGCGATTAATTCATACCAAGAAAAGAGTCAGCCTCATAACAACAAGGATATTAAAAAGCAGTTACGAGTCACGTACGATGCAGTACAACAAATGGTAGCAGCTGAACACGCAGCATCTTCATCAATAGGAATTGCAGAAGCAAGTAAGCGTCGATTGAGAAACGCCAAGCAAATTATTGAAGCTAAAGTCGATGAAGAATTTTCTCGCTTATACCAAGTATTAGCACAGTACATGGCAAGTCGTAGTGGGACACCTCGATCGCAGCAATATCATATGGGGACGTACAACGTTAAAGAAGAAAAATTATCAAATTCTATGTCAATGGCTAATAAACTAGAGCGCGATAGTTTACATCGAGAAAATACAGCATTGAAAGAACGATTACACAATGCTATTACAATCCAAGAAAATTTACGAGATTCTGAAGCAAATTTAAAGCGAGATTTGTTATCTTTACGGGGTAAGTAAACTTGTCCACTTATCAATGCATTTGCTAAACCACTAACTAACATGGATTTATAACTTTAATTACACAAAAAGCTGACATGGCCCGATTGGAAGCAGATGCAGCCGGGGAGGTAGCGGCACATGCATCTCTCGCAGGACAATTAAGGAATTTGCGATCGACAAGCGATTCCTTAATTGCTGCAAGGAATGTTACCATACGTAATATGAACGAGAAAATTATTTTTTTAGAACATTCTTTGCAAAAAATCAATGAAGAGCAAAGTGATATTCAAAAAATAAACGTGAATAATCAAATGTCATTATCGGAAAGCCAAATTCGAATCAAAACGTTAGAGAAAAATGAGCGGAATTTATTAGCAAAATTACAAGCGCGAGAAGCAGAAATAGATGCAAGTCATCAAATCCGTTTAAAGTTGAAAAATGCTATTGACAGTGAAGCAGATGCAAAGATGAAACAAAAATCTTTAGCTGCTGAAAACAATAAATTGCAATCTCGTTTAAATGGAGCCTTCGAAAGGATCAAAATGTTAGAAGAAAAAAGAACAGGGCAAGTTAGGGAAAATATTGTTACTTCTGAAGTGGAATATGAGGAAGCGTTGAACCAGGTGAAAGACCTCGAATATCAATTGGAATTCTCTATGAATACTATTAATGATTTACGGGAATCGTTTGCAATGGCAAACAGTGATAGGGAAGTGTTAGCGCAGAAATTACTTGCTATAGAAAGTGAAAATGTAGAGTTGGAACGCGAGAGAACAGCTACAGCCGAGCGGTTGAAGAAAATAGTTCGTGGCACTGTGGAAGCAACATTTACGGAACAAATTGAAGCTGAGGCGGAAAGGAAGATTGATAAATTTCGAAAGCGGATACAGGAAGAAATGGATATGTCTCTACAAATGAGTCAAGAACGATTAAATGCAAAGCATCAAATCGAAATGTATGTAACAAAACCTATTTATGTTTATGCCCCTGAGAAATTATACATTTATATGATTCTTTACTTTTCATAGTTTCCAAATCATTTAATATAATATACTTATATATACTAACTCGAAATTCATTCATGCTTTTCATTTATCCTTACAAACATACTAGGGAACGATTACAAGCTGATTCGGAAATGTCGATACATGAAATGAAAAGTCAACTATTAAGTCAATTCCATCAAGATAAGCTGGATCATGATAAGATAATAGAGGAACTGAAAACGCAACTACAATTTACAGAAGAGAAGTCAAAATTAGAGGTAGAAACATGCCGAATGGATTGTATAGCGGAAGTAGACAATGTGCGTAAAGAGCATGAGGAGGAGCTGTATAGGTCACTCTCTGAAAAGGAAGAAGAATTTCAATTAAAGATGAACGATTTACGAAAATCGCAGGAGGATATTTTGGATAAAGTAACACGAAATTTAGAGAAAATGTTTGAAGAGAGATTGGAAGATTTACGTGTGAAGTTTCACATTTCAAAAATGCGAACAAGACGCGGTGCAGCAGCTAAAATGTTGGTCATGCTCTTCGAACAAGGTGATCGATACCGTCGTTCATTTGCGTTACAAAGATGGAGAAGACACGCAAGGGTTATGACATTAGAGCAAAGCGAAAGGCAGTCCTGGAAATATTGTCAAAATACTGCCGCTCTTGAAAGGTTAAAAACATTTTTTTACACTAAATCACAAAAAATGTTATTAAATGCTGTATCAAAATGGAAGAAAAATACATTAGATTCTGGTCGAAAAAAAAGACAGCAACATTTCGTTGCTGTCGGTGTGGCATTACAAAAAATTTGTGGCTACTGGCGAACAACAAAAAAAATAAATCTTGCTCTTGCATTTTACCGCTTGAAGCATTTTACTGTTGAAGAACATTCAAGATTGAGAATTCGTTTTGCATCTGAGCGAGCTCGTGACAGGCAAGAAACACAAGGACTTCGTTTCAAGCAATTATATACAGACAATAATGCATTGCGCAACCAAGTTAAAGTTTTAGGCAGACAAGTACAAGATCTAACAACTAAAGCTGAATTGTGGCGTAGAAGATGTATCAGCAAATAATTTTTTTTTGTAAAAATATTCCCTATGCATTATGATAGATATTATTATCATACATACGACTTCGTATTACTCCTTATTTTTTTTAAAAAAAATATTCGTATTATATAATATTAAATATATGATGTGCGTAAATTAAATAATTGTATACTTCGTATGATATATGTGTTTTTCTCTTACTCATATGATATGTTATATATATCATACGAGTATCATATAAAAAATTCTCTTATCATACTTAAACTCGTATCATATATATATTACTCGTATATATTATTATACGAGTCGTAAATATACAATATATACATATATATATACATCTATGAGTAAATTAATATTTTTTTTTTATATAATTTAATGAATAAGAGAATTAATTCAAATTACGAGGAGTAATATTTTTATACTTCGTTAATATTTATATGATACTCATCATGATAATTCTTACTCTAAATTAAATTTTATAAATATCATATGGTCATAAGAGAATTACTTTTAAATAAAATTATATTTATATTGATAAATATATATATACATTGATGTGTATACATATTAATACATATTTGTATTTATATTTACACGATGCGGATATCTCCCTTTCCTATTTTTACATACGAGCCGTACGACGTAGAATATATTACGAATCTGTACTTCGTATATATATATAAATGACGTACGTAAAGTCTATTGATATCTTAGCTTATCGCATCATATTTGCTTAGTTATACGACCGTCATAGTGATATGTACTATCTATCCCATCATTTGGCTATCTTCTTGCGATGGAAATACTTTTAAAGCATATGCTACGACAATGCAATGGATTGTATTATTTTCCCATTGTAATTTATATGCTATATCTTCTTTCACATCCCAGTTTTGCACACTTGACGTACACATGCCGGCTCCAGTTTTTTGCATTAAGTTGCAGGTTATAGCATATTTAAAACGCTTGTTCATGCCTAAAGCACCTTTTAATATTTGTTGGCATATAGTATTAGACCAACCTACAACTTTTGTGGAATCCCAACTTTTATTATCTTTAAGTGTCTCGTTAATAGACATTTTAACTATCTGCTCAAAATCTTCTACATCGAATACATCATCCTGTCGGTATGAAAATGAAAAAACAAGAGGTACATGAAAGTTAGTAAATTGACAAAGGTGTTTTATGCAAGAGTTAGGGAGTTTGCATGTATACTACAAACAATGTTAAGTTCTCAATGACACGAACACATGAACAAATCACAACATTTACTTACCATCTTATAATATTATCCTTAGTTTCTTACTTGATTATGCAATCGCTTACACTTGGTTACTTTGTTTACGGTAAAGAACTGTCGCTTTTGATGTATTAATCCAATAAATAACAACTTGAATGCACGAGAAACCAACTATTATTTTTTATTATATATAATACTATAACTGTTGACTGATGATAAAAAAATATAATTAATACTGGTAAAGCACTAAACAACTATAACCTGGTTAGCTGGTTAGCACGGTTAGCTTGTTAGCCAGTTAGCTTACAAAAATAAACTTGCAATGGAACTTCATAATGTAACAAGTATGAAAAAAGTACCTTCTTTCTTGCACACAGAGTTTTTTTTGAATTTATTTGAAATACTATTGTGCTGTACTAAGCGTGTAAAAAAGGCCGCTACACTATGAATATCAGAAAATATTATAATACTACCGGCATATTTAAATCTCTGATCTCATCTCAGATCTCTGAGATGAGACCGGAAGACCACCTCTGGAAGACCAGACACAGCTGGACAGCATAGCACAGTTTTATACGTAGAGAGGATAAGGATCCGATCTATTTGGTACCCAGCGGTACTCTGGACACCAGAGATTTTCCTTGCTGGCTTGCCAGTACTCGATTCCCTTACCATGGTAATCCGACTATCATCCCAAATATCCCTTAATCTTGAATATAA
>MDTB01066384.1_pt1 | contig 13365 bp, 11 predicted proteins | sample 811161 | NCBI WGS metagenome assembly MDTB01 (sample SAMN05326650, study PRJNA326480) | marine metagenome | isolation source: seawater | place: Mediterranean Sea | collected 2009
ACCGCAGACTCCAGTTTTGAGTCTTTAAAATCTAGCTTGTAGGACCCTTTAAAACAGAATAAAGCTATTCTAATTTTAACAGCTCTGTGTATTTTTTATTTTAATTAAAATGTGTAAAGGATCGAAAATTTATGATGCATTTAATAGCAAAATATTTCACTTTTTTTCTTCCAATGATTTTTCCAATTTATAAGATAATGATTCCAAATCATCTTCAATCCCATCATATTTTGAAACTTTTTTCTGAAGAATTAGCAATTTGTCAGCCAGATTCAAAGCAACGAGCAAGGCTATACTCGAGGGGCCATATGACTCAGTCTGATCTGTTACTTCTTTGATCTGAGAGTCAAGCAATTTCTCCACTTCTCGTACGTGTTCTTCTCCATGGGAACTTGAAATTGAAAAACGGTTCCCGCTGATATTTATATGGTATTGCCGACCTTCCTCCTCTGGCACCTTAACTCCTTTACAATTGACTTATCTAATTTTTTGCAACTATTGACAGAAACCATTTAATAGCTTTCTGGATGTATATTCATTGTAGCTGATGCTAAATTAGATCTGATGTGTTAAAATTATTTATTATTTTACCTGACAATTTAGTTTCTAACAGGTTTTTTTTCAGAATGCAAATTCATTATCACATAAGTAGATAAAATTTTCTCATTTTGTTTTGAAGGTTACTAATGAAATCACCTCAAGATAGTGTATTGAGTAAAGAATCCGTAAAGGAATTTAGTGCACTGCTTTTGCTCGATCATTTAATGCGCTATGAACTTCTTAAAGTTGAGAAATTAGAATTGGAGGAAATTATCGATCAACTTAAAATTAGCGTAGCAAATTTAGATAAAGGGTTTTTTCATTCAGATGAGGAGACGCAAGAACTTACTTTTGAAAAAGAAGAACTTAGAGAAGCAAAAAATGCTCTTTCTGAAGTTAAAAAGGAGATGGAGGAAAATCAGCAATTTCGGTTGAATATAGCCCTTATTGAAACAGATGATGATGGGCTTGAGTCTTTTCTAAATTTTATGGAGACCAGAGGCACTATAATTGTAGAGAAAGACAATTATTACATGGTTACAGATAAGGGACATGAGGTGTATCAGGATTTGGTTAAGCAGCTTGAGGCTTATGTTATGCATTTTGAAATTTATGCCTATGTAGACCTTGAACGTGGTATTTTCGGTGATCCAGAATCAGATCTGCTTGAAGGGGACAAATGGCAAGACCTTAGGGTTGCTGTGGCTGAATACAAGGGTATTGATCCTTACCGAGTAGTTTTTTTAGCAATGCTGAGCGATAAAACATTCTATGAAAATCCGGACTGGAAATTTGATTTAAGCATGGGCACTCTTTTTCATGAGATGGAGCAGATTGTAAAGGAGCAGCTTCATGTTGATGACCTTGCTTACAGCGACAGTCAAGGTCCAGTTTCAGGAGAAGATGTAATAAAGGATGTAATTCAGCAGGGCACCGAATTAGTTGCTAAAAGTAAAATCAGACAGCAGCCTATTAAGAGGAAAAAAATGACAGAGGATAGTCTGAATGAACAGGTAATTACAAAAACCTACTATTGGTAAAAATTAGAATTGATCCAGCTTATAAATAAATGACATCTCCATCACTGCAGGAAAAAACAAAGAATCATCAGGATATTAACTGGTATCCTGGACACATGCTGAAGGCTAAAAAAGAATTGGCTGGACAGCTTAAGCGTGTTGATTTGGTACTGGAAATTCGGGACGCTAGAATTCCTCTATCATCAATTAATCAGGATTTCGAAGAATTTTTGCGACATAAAAAACGTATTCTGATTTTCAACAAAACAGCTTTAGCAGATCAATTAGTTACAAGGAAATGGGTTGAAAGCTACCGAAAACAGAATATCCCGTTCTTATTTATTGATGCTATAAGTAAGAGTCATATGCAAAAAATATTGCCTCTTGCACGTAATATAATGCAGCAGAAATGGTCTGCTTTCCGCAAGCGTGGAATTCGACCGCCTACTCTCAAGTTACTGATATGCGGTATTCCAAATGTAGGAAAATCAAGTTTGATTAACAGGCTTTCTGGCCGAAAAGCAGCAGAAACAGGACCAGCTCCGGGAGTAACTAGACATCAGGACTGGATAAAATTAGGTAGTGATGTTGAACTCCTTGATACACCGGGGATTCTCTGGCCGAAAATTGACGACAGAGAAACTGGCCTAAGACTAGCAATTACTGGCGCAATTAAGGATTCTATTGTTGGCACAACGCAGCTTAGTATTTACTTAATCAATATATTAAAAAAAAAATTTCCAGTTAATTTACAAAAATTTTATAAGCTTACTCCCGAAGATCTTAATTTGTTCCCGGAAGACATTCTGCAGAAAATTGCAGAAAACAGAGGCTGCCTTAAAAGAGGCGGTGCTATAGATGCGCCTCGTGCCGAGAGCCTTGTATTAAGGGACTTCAGGCAGGGTAAATTGGGACGCTTAAGTTTTGATTATCCAAATGCTAATGATGAATTTTAACTTCTAATTAAACAGTCTACTGGTCATTATCAAATGAAAAACAACTGTGACAAAGAAAAACATAGTACACCTGCAAGTACGCATACCCCCGGATTCTTCCAAAACCAATAACTTATTCCAACTCCGACAAATCCAATTAAGTTGTTTAAAATCTGGAAAAAGTCTTCTAAATTTGGAGTTATTGTTGAAGTAACAAGCAAGGCTGCTATCATTGATGGCCCCATCAGCTGAAAAAATAAGCTTATCTGGGGGCGTTTTTTAATACTTTTTTTCTTTTTCGCACTAAGTAAAAAAGGGACTGAACGTATAAGATAGGTTCCCATCGCTGCTAACAAAACTGCATAGATAAAGTACAAATCAGTTATCGTCTGAGCCATATCATGCCTGAGATGGGACCAATAAGCGCAGCTGCAATTATTCCTATTTCTGACTGTCCGCTCCAGTGAAAAATTGCTGCAACCCCTAAGGCAATGATAACTGACAGATTTCTACCTTTTTTAAGCATTGAAAGCAGAAGGCTGAAAAAGAGCGCTGGTAATGCAAAAGAAAGGGCCTGTCCAAGGAATGAATAATAATTCAGCAGTGTTTTTCCTCCAACACTACCTGCAACTGTGCTGCATACCCAGCATGAATAAGCTCCTATTTCCAGTCCAAGTAACCACCAGTATCTTGATTCTATAGGTATTTCCCTGATTCTAGAAAATGCTACCGAAAACACTTCATCTGTCAGTCCAAAAGAAGTTATAAGCCTTTGCGATAATTTAAATTCTTCTGTCTCTTCTGATATACCAGGCCCATAGAGGAAATGGCGTATATTCAGAACAACAGTTATGATCGCCGCTGTAATGACAGGTACACCATCCTTCAACAATCCGACTAGAGCAAATTGACTGGCACCAGCATAGATAAAAAGCGATATAAACAGTGCGTAAGCAGTTCCCAACTCCGCACCTTCAGCAGCAACACCGAATGCAAATCCAACTGGGAGATATCCTGCCATTATTGGGAGACTTGTTTTAAGTCCCTGAAAAAATGCCTGATACCGTAACATTACTTTACAATTTTTTTGTTTTGTTTGAGTCATGAACACTTTCAAGCCAGCGTTCAACTTCAAAGTCCAGCATTCTGTATACAGGGTCTGCCCGCAACAGCCTGATTTCAAGTCTCTGACCCGTCCGAAGGGTTCTATTTTTACGACGACCGTGAAGAAAGAGGGCTGTTTCATCAAAATAGTATGAATCATCTCGCATAGACTCAATCGGCAGAAACCATTCAATTCCGTGAGATTCAAGATTAACTTTAAAACCCCGTTTCTCAATGGAGGTAACTGTGGCCAGAAAAGTTTGTCCAGTGTGTGGAGCTAGAAAATCCACTTTCATTAAATCAATACTTTGTCTTTCAGCTTTTTCCGCACGACGCTCTAGCTGAGAACATAATTCTGCCATCTCAGCGCTTACATTATAAATTTTTATTTTTTGTGACTTTTTGTTTAGGGAATACTGCTGATGTATCTTCTGTTTAATGGCCCGATGTACCACTAAGTCGGGATATCTGCGTATTGGTGATGTGAAATGCGTGTAATAATCTGCTGCAAGCCCAAAGTGGCCTTTGTTTGCAGTAAGGTATATTGCAAGAGGGAGTGCTCGCAGTAGTAAGATCTGCAATTGTTCAAATTGTGGAAGATCCTGTATTTGATCTATAACATTATTAAACTGCCTAGGGTTGACTAATTTACCAAGAGGAGTTCTAACTCCAAACCTGAAAAAAATTTGTTGCATTTTTCTAAGTTTGCTAGTGTCTGGAATATCATGTACGCGAAAAAGGGCAGGTATTTTGTTTTTCACGCAATGGAGTGCAATTGTTTCATTTGCTTCCAACATAAACTGTTCTATTAGCTTCATGGAGCTAGACTGATAGCTTCTTTCGACACCAACCATTTGTTTATCGTCATCATATTCAAAGACTTCTTCCGGAAAACTGAATTGCACTGCGCCGCGTTCAATTCTTTTTTTTTCAAGTAGTTTGGCTAATTTATTCATTCTTCGGATGTTTGATTTTAATTTAGGGTTACGAATTGAAGAGGGACGCCCTTCAATTAAATCAGCCACGTCTTCGTAAATCAAACGCGCTCTACTGCGAATTATGCTTTCTGAAATTGAATATCCTGTTACATGTCCTTCAGAACTTATTCTCATTTCACAGGTCAAAGTAAGGCGGTTCACATTTTCTCGCAGGCTGCATAAATTGTTGGAGAGAACTTCAGGCAGCATAGGGATAGCATGGGATGGGAAATATACGCTTGTGCCTCTATGCATAGCCTCTTTGTCTACAGGGTCATTAAGCTCTACATAGTGGGCAACGTCTGAGATGGAGACAAATAGTCGGAATCCTCCGCTTGATTTATTGTCAGGAATTACACATACTGCGTCATCAAAATCTCTGGCATTTTTTCCGTCGATGGTTACAAAATCCAAATCACGCAGGTCCCGCCTTCCAGACGCTGCATCGTAATGGACTTGACTTGATAAGTTATTTAAATACTCCAAAGTCTCCTGTGGAAATTCTGTACGGATCATGTTTTCCTTTAGAATGAGTTGGAAGCCTAGCTGATGATCACTTGTATCACTTAGTCCTCGTATAACACGTCCGCAAGGAGTAGGATATTTTTTTCTAGTTTTACTTTGCTTTTCTAATATTTCGGCCTCAATAAGGGTTCCTGATTCAAGTTCAGGAAGATCATCTTCTTCTGCTACAGAGAGGTGGGGTAGTCCTGAATTAAGATTAATCGGTACTGCTATAGTTGAGTGTATTGTCCGCTTAAGACGTGCTAAAATTTCTCTTGAAGCGCGCTCCAAAACTTTGGTGACAGCTCCTTTACGTTTTCCCCGAAAACCACGTTTATTATAGATCTTAATTTCTACAAGGTCTCCTTCCATGGCGAAGCCCTGCTCTCTCTGACTGATAAAAATATCAGACTGGCCCCTACCTATAGCAACAAATCCAAATCCTTTCTGATTACGAGTGAAGATACCAGTTTCAATTATTGAGGAATTTATTTTATGCAGCTTTAGTGGCTGTTGAAAGGTGATCAAATGATCTTTATATTTTTCTTTTTTACTTTTAATACTCACTCTTTTTTCTTTTGCGGATCCTTTTTTTAATGACAAAAAATAACGGCTACCCTGCTTGTCAATTTTTCCTTCCATAATTAAATTTTGTAATTCATTTTTTATTTTTGCAACTGCAGATTTTTTAAGTCCGAGTGCACCTCGAATCTGTTTCGCAGTCATGGAGTCCATGTTTTTTTCCATCATCCGCATAATTGTTTTTTTATGGGATTTCATTTTAAAGTATTTTTTCTTTGCGGAGCTTATCTAAGTGAGATTCAATGTTTTGCATAGCAGCAGGATGAAGTCGAGGATCTGTTTTAGCATATAGTTCCATCAGTATTTCCTGTCTGGACTTTCCTGATTTATGCAATTTTAGAATTTCTGATTCACGTTTAAAGCGATGTTTTAGGGTTTCTTCTAGTCGGTAGGTGGTTCTCATTGGAATTCCATGTGAGGGAATAATTACTTCTGGATTTAGAGAAATAACTTTTTTTAAAGTTTTAAAATATGTTGCCATATCTCCTTCAGGCGATGGGATCACAACTGTTCCGATTCCTTGTATCAGGTCTCCCACTATAAACCAGACCATTGAATCTGGTGCCAGTCCTAGATGCCCTGAATCATGTCCAGGTATTTCATATACTCTTACAGGGGATCCATGCCAACAGGTAACCTGATGTTTCTCAGACACCGTTTGTAGCTCAATATTCTCAAAGTATTGATGACCAAATTTTGCGTTTAGTCGTTTCCGAGTATCTTGGCTGAGAATGACAGGGATCTTTAGTTCGCGTGCCAGCTGATTTGAAAATTGGTGGTGATCAGGGTGATGATGTGTTAAGAATATTGCATCCGGAACACGTCCTTTAATTGTTGTAAGCAAACGCCTGTATTCCTCTTCTGAATTTGGTGAGGGATCTATCATCAGTTTAACTTTATCTTCGTCTCCTAATAAAATTGCATTTGTCCTACTTGCAGGAGGAAGAGTAACTGACCTCAAAGGAAGCAATGTGATTCCATTAAGCATTTCAAGGCTGGGGACCCTATTACCCTCATTATACCTCTCAGAGAGATTGCCAAGTTTAGTTGCATTTGGGTCCTCAAAAAGTCTCTTTAAAACCAATCTGGTGGGAGGAACCATCAGGCTCTTGCCATTTCTAAAATCTTCAAGCATATTTTCAGGTGTATTCCAAAAACTACTAGCAAATTCTCCAGAATCAGCTTTAAAGCTAACTTTTTTTTTTCAATTCAATACGGAAAAACCATGTTCTGAAACGAAATTGAGCAAAATCTGGAGCAACTGCTTCAGCAAGTTCACTTATTGAAATCACTTCATCCCGGAGAATTCCTTTTTCAATGTCATAACCAAGTTCCTCTATAACCTCCCTACAAACTGCACGCATCTTTCGAGGATCATGATCAGAAAGAATTTTTGTTTTAAACGGAACAGAAGATTCGTTTTTATCAATTTTGCCACCGGGAAAGGCTTGATATCCTGGAAAAGCAACCAGATAAGGCTGACGCTGCACCGCAAAAATTTTCTCCTTAAAAATGAACAATACCGAGACTGATTCCAGAGGTTTTGGATTTTCAATCATGTTTTCTTAATATATCTTTTTGTCGTATTTAGTATTAACTGCTCTCCGTGCAATATAATTTCTTCACTGGCTTGTATTACACTGATAATGTGCGGAGAATATTTTTCTACAAAGACAAATAAAAAGTCACATTTACTACCTGTGAGATTGTATACTCCACGTCTGTACCATGCAGCTTGCAATGAAAAATACTGATCCATCAGTTTTTGATCAGAAAATTTTGCTATGTTGTTTGTGAATTTAAGATCAACAATTTTCATAGAATCAGTATCAAACCAGTCCATCCTTGCCTTGCACTCCAAACCCAATTCTGAATCCTCCCAGAACATTGAAACTTCTGTCTCACCATGCTTCCAAAACCGCCTGATCTTGGGATTAATTTGGAAAACATTGAGAATATTTTGTAATCTGTCCCATTCATTTGAGTCAAGCACAATTTTTCCTTTGTTAAGCTCACAAAACTCTTCCCAATATTCCCCACCATTTTTCCCACGCCTTTTTAAACCTTTCGGAGCACAGACATATAGTTCTGCAAACTTATGAGGCTCCAATAGCAGACAGTGACCGGCGTTTCCAAAATTCATTGCCTGCTGTATCTTGTACCCTTGTTTTTGTTTTGAATGTGATGAAAGCAGTTTCTTGAGTTCTGTCTGGTTCAGTCCAGACAGACTCTTGTATTCCTCAAAAGGCAGGCTGTAAATGAAACCGCATTTATTAGAATAGCTCACTCCTCATCCTCATAACTTTCCAACGGTGGGCAAGAACAAAAGATATTTCGATCACCATGCACATTATCCACGCGTGCTGAAGGAGGCCAATATTTATTTTGGCGAATTGAGGCTAGTGGGTAGAAGGCAGTTTCTTGAGAATAGCAGTGGTTCCATTTAGAATCTGTTAAATCATCTGCAGGATGAGGGGAATTTTTGAGTGGGTTATCTGTTTTGTCCCACTCCCCTTTAAGAACTCGATCCGCTTCCATACTGATTGAAATCATGGCCTCACAAAAGCGATCGAGCTCAGATTTTGGCTCACTTTCGGTAGGTTCAATCATCAAGGTACCAGCAACAGGCCATGACATAGTTGGAGCATGAAAACCATAGTCTATCAATCTTTTGGCAATGTCTTCTTCAGATATTCCTGTATCTGCCTTTAATGGTCTGACGTCAATTATACATTCATGGGCGACCAGACCGTTTTTTCCTGTATAGACTATGGGGAAATATTCATTTAATCTCATGGCAAGGTAATTCGCATTAAGTATAGCAACCTGAGAAGATTTCTTCAGACCACAGCCTCCCATAAGCTGGATATAGACCCATGAAATAGGTAAGATTCCAGAACTGCCCCATGGTGCAGCAGAAACGGCTGTGTTTCCCTCGGGCAGATCTTTAATTTGAACAACACAGTGATTTGGTGCAAATTTGGCGAGATGAGACTTCATACCTATTGGCCCCATTCCGGGACCTCCTCCTCCATGAGGAATACAAAATGTTTTGTGTAGATTCATATGCAGTACGTCTGGCCCCAATTTACCAGGCTGAGCGATCCCCATCAGAGCGTTTAGGTTTGCACCATCCATGTAAACCTGTCCTCCTTTATTATGAATAATTTCACAAATATGTATTAAGCTTTCTTCAAATACCCCATGGGTAGAGGGATAGGTAATCATTAGTGCGGCCAGGTTTTCGGCGTGAATTTTCGCCAATTCAATCAGGTCATTAACATCTATATTCCCATTTTCATCACACTTCACGATTATGCTTTTCATGCTTGTCATAGTTGCACTGGCAGGGTTTGTGCCGTGAGCTGAGCTGGGAATCAGGCAAACATTTCGGTGCCCGTCACCTCGTGATTTATGGTAGTTATGAATAGCTAGTAAACCAGCATATTCGCCCTGTGCTCCGGAATTTGGCTGCATAGAAACTACATCAAATCCAGTTATTTTTATGAGATAATTTTCGAGATCACTGATCAGCTTCATGTATCCCTCTGTCTGACCTACTGGTGCAAAAGGATGAATGTTGGAAAATTCTGGCCAGCTAATGGGGATCATTTCGGAAGTTGCGTTGAGCTTCATTGTACATGAACCAAGTGGAATCATTGATTTATCCAGAGCAATATCCTTATCCTGAAGTTTTCGCAGGTAACGAAGCATTGCTGTTTCCGATTGGTACAAACGAAAAACAGGGTGAGTTAGAAAATCTGAATTTCTGATAAGTTTTTGTGGAATCCCAGTGTATTTTTCTCCACTTGTAAAATCTGAATCTATTTCTTTGATCGATGGAAGATCATTACTTTCCGAAAAAACTTCCCATAGAATTTGAATATCTTCTGCGGTTGTGGTTTCATCCAGTGTAATTCCTAATTTGTTTCCTCCTATTTTTCTAAGGTTAATTCCTTTAGCTAACGCTTTTTCGTAAAACATTGTACTATTCTGACCTGATAGAATAGTCAGAGTATCAAAATAATATTCATTTTCCACCAATATTCCGAAACTCTTTATGCCTTCTGCTAGAATACTGGTCATCCTATGTATACGCATTGCGATAATTCGCAGACCCTCCTGACCATGATATACTGCGTAACAACCTGCAATAACTCCAAGTAAAACTTGTGCTGTACAGATGTTGCTTGTAGCTTTTTCTCTGCGAATATGTTGTTCCCTAGTTTGAAGAGCCATTCGTAATGCTGTGTTACCCCTGCGATCAATTGAGACTCCAATTATTCTTCCGGGGACACTTCTCATATTTTTTTCTCGTGCGGCAAAATATGCAGCATGAGGGCCGCCAAATCCCATTGGAACCCCAAATCGTTGAGTGCTTCCAATAACGACATCTGCACCTGATTCTCCGGGAGGCTTGATTAAAACAAGGCTCATCAGATCTGAAGCAACACTTACAAGTGTTCCTAATTCATGCCACTTTGATATTAGATCGTCAATATCGTAAATTTCTCCAAAAGTCCCTGGATTTTGAATAAGGGCACCGAATAAGGACGCATCTGGAGTGTGAAACTGTTGCTCCAAACTACCCACTACCAGCTCAATATTCATTGGTTGAGCCCTTGTTTTCAGTACATCAATAGTTTGTGGATGGCAGTCATCGGCCACAAAAAAGCGCATACTTTTGCTAAGAGAAACACGCTTACAGAATGTCATTGCTTCTGCTGCTGCGGTTGCCTCATCCAGAAGAGAAGCATTAGCTATCTCCATGCCTGTGAGATCAATTACCATCTGCTGAAAATTAAGCAGCGCTTCTAGACGACCCTGAGAAACTTCAGGCTGATAAGGGGTATATGCTGTATACCAGCCAGGGTTTTCAAGAATGTTTCTCTGAATTACTCCGGGAAGAATTATGTTGTGATAGCCCATACCTATCATAGATTTTGCCAAATGGTTACGTTTGGCCATTCCATGCAGCTGATTTAGCACATCTGTTTCGGTACGGCTGTCTGGAAGTTCTAGTTCCCCAGACATGCGTATTGAATCCGGTACTACCTTGTCTATCAATTCATCCAGAGAAGACATTCCAAGTGCATCTAGCATCTGAAAAATCTCATTTTCTGAGGGGCCGATGTGACGGTGTATAAAACGATCATTCTGCTCGAGATCCTTTAAGCTCAGGTGATTATTTTTAGGAAAATTTTTTGAACTGGATGAAAATGATGACATACTTAAATATTATTAAAGTTAACATATAAATGGATTTGTTATTCCATAGATATTATCAAATTTGTTTTTACAAAACAATTTTTGAAAGAAAATCTTACTCTTCTAGATCAAATAGGAATGATCTTGTTTTAAGTGATTATTCCTTAAAAAAAGAGTAATTTTAAGAAGACGATTTAAAAAAATACACTCAAAGGATTTTTTACAATTCAAAAAAAAATGTATTTTAATAAGGGTGGGATACTACTGTAAGTTATAAAACAGCATGGCGAAAGACATCATCAGGTTTGCCAGATGAACTCTAATGCAGCCAATACAAATCACACGCAATCTGAAAAACATCTTATAAGCGTAATAACCGGAAGCAAGCAGCGCCACGATCGTCACTGTATTTAGAAAAATAATGTGAATTTCATCATTGTATATTCCTAGAATAAGAATAAAAAGTACCAAACAGTAAAATATCACCGCCGTGCAAGCTATAGAAAATATTGAGGTGTATTTTGCCTTTGATGAGACAATATTATTGCAGGCAGAGTTTAAGTAATTATTTTTGAAAAAATGATGTTTCAGAGTTAGACCTAATGCGCCATTAAGTCCAAAAAGAGCAGCGCCACCTGCTGCGATTAAGCTTAGTAATGATGAATCTGGCATAGCTGTAAAATATTTTCTGATCTTGAATCTGGAACTGAGTTTGCTGATACTTACAAATACATATTTTAAATCCTGATTGCTGTGCAAAATTCTTTCCTAAGAAAAAATAATGAAAATTAAAACTGACTGGATACTTAAAAATCTTTATATGGACCAGCTTGATGATCTCAGCAGTAAATTTAACTGGTTCCCTGGAGAATTGTTAGAATCTGACAGAAATTCCATTAAGCAAGATGGTATCCGCCTTCCACTGTTGGTGCAGCAAGCCGATGATTCAAAATTTAGATTAATTGACGGTTTCAAAAGACTAAGCTGGCTTAAGTATGTTAAAGGAAAATTTGCTGAAGAATTTATGCAGGAACTATTGCCATGCCTTATAATTCCTGAGAAAGTTCCGATAATAGATGTAGCTAAAATAAGGTTGGAAACGCTTTCTACAGATCAAAACAGTTTTTCAGGTATACAGCTCTGCGGAGTTTTAGAAATGCTAAGCAATTTAGGTTTTTCAAAAAAAGAAATTACTTTTCAGGTGTTTCCCATTTTTGGCCTTACTTCATCGATGCGACTGACTAGCCAGTTAATGGATTTGCAAAGAAAACTGGTTGAATCAGAAAAAAATGCTGAATCACTTTTACAAGGATCTATTATTATGAGTATGGAATATCAAGATTTGCTTCCTTTGCTGAAATTTTCAGGTTCAGATTTTCAGTCTGTTTTAAAGCTTGCCAAAAAAATAGAAGTTAAAGGTAAAAAATGGCGTAACCTGCTTCAGGTTATTGATGAAGTAATTCGTTTGCGAGAAACAAAAGTTTCTGAAATTTTAAATTACCCTGAAGTACACATATTAATGAAAGAATCAAATATTCAGGTTCCTGTTCGTTATCGTTTATTAAAAGAACAGCTTCACATTCTTCGTTATCCAGAACTCAGTAAGATGCGTAAAAGATTTGATCAAAAGAAAAAAAGACTTAAACTTTCTGAGGGGATCACCTTGGAAAGTGATCAGTATTTTGAAAAAGATGAACTTGCTTTAAAAATTAAATTCCACTCTGCAGATGAGCTTAGATATCATTTGATGAATTTACTAAATTCAGCTAACTCAGAAAATTTAGTCAATGTATGGAATGATATGTTTTCCATTTTGAATGAAGAATAATTTTAAACCTATAATCATTAATAATGTAATCGTATTTATTTAATGTATATTTAAAGAAGATTTTCCAGACTTTAGCTCAATGTCTGATATAATATGTGGAGAATATACATTAAAAATAGATATTAAAAAAATTATAGTGGAATATAAAAGATCAAGATACTTTAAGGACCTCAACTTTAAAGATTAAATCTGCATTTGGAGGGATACCCATGGAGGAAACACCCTGCTTACCATATGCAAGTTTTGCTGGTATTTTGATCTGCATTTTAGTACCCTGCCGCACGTCTTTTAGAGCTATGTCCCAGCCAGAAATAACCGAACCCTTTCCCAGTTCAAACTCAAATGGTATTCTTTTTACGCGGCTGCTATCAAACATTTTATAATCTTCTGCCAGCCAACCTTCGTAGTGAACTTTGATCCGACTACCTTCCACAGATTTTTTTCCATGACCATGGCGCTCGATGTAAATATCAACTCCAGAATTATTCTTTTTAAAGGCTGCGTCCAGAGCTAGCTGAGGTCGTTTATTACTACTAAGAGTTTGTTGCTGGTTTACTGAAGAGTTGCTTATTTTCATCTACAGGCAAATATCGCAGGTTCCTGTTCTCCAAGTACTGTCATTTGAATGGGAGCTTTATTATCACCCTGTGCAATGCCTTTGTTAACGT
>MDTB01113273.1_pt1 | contig 13364 bp, 10 predicted proteins | sample 811161 | NCBI WGS metagenome assembly MDTB01 (sample SAMN05326650, study PRJNA326480) | marine metagenome | isolation source: seawater | place: Mediterranean Sea | collected 2009
AAAAGCAACCAAGAAAAAGGCTGCTAAAAAGAAAGCAACGAAGAAAAAAGCAACCAAGAAAAAGGCTGCTAAAAAGAAAGCAACCAAGAAAAAAGCGCGGCGGCGCTGATTAGACTGCTCGCCCGATTTACCGGGTTAGCATAAAAGGCGACGGCTTAGTCCGTCGCCTTTTTTATTGTGCGCCACTCAGCCGATACCCTCTGACAGTGCTCACGGCGGTGTCCCAGTTGACCTCTCCGCGCACCTGGACCCGGGGGAAGTTCACGCTGATACTGAAATCCCGGGACTGTCCCGGTGGAACCAGAAGCGTGACCCGCGGGTGGGCAACACCCAGCACCAAACAATTGTCGGCGGTGCGTTGCGAATCGCTTGAGCAGTCGCGCAACCGGACCTCGAGCGTGGTTTCCGAGAGTTCCACATCACTTGAATGGTTACCCAACCGGCCATTCAATTCGAAACTGTTAGCGTAGGATGGCGCGATGTTCACCATCAGGAGTTCAACATCTGACACCGATATCTGGGCAGACGCGCGCTCCCTTTCTCCCGGGATAATTTGCAGTAACAGTACCGCGCCGCCCAAAAGCGCGATCAGGATCGTGAATGCCAGACGCGGGTAACGAACGGAAATGGCCACCAGTGCCAAAGCCACGATGCCTAAAATTATCCAGTGCATAAAATGTGATCCCGGTTTGATTCGAATGGTATATATAGCACCGTCTCCGTTTATAAAACGGATTGAGACGCTACTCCAACTGCAGTCCGTATTCCTATGCTCAACTCCAACTTAGCTGAGAGTCACCAAGCCAGCATTACCCAGAAGGCGAAGCAGGCACGGGCGAATGCACAAGCGCCTCTTGCGCCAGCCACACGGCAGGCACTACGCCAACAAGCAGCGGAGCTTCTCGCACGCGAAGATGCGGTGCTTGTTGCGCATTATTATGTTGATAGTGACCTGCAGGAGCTTGCCGAAGAGTCCGGAGGCTGTGTCGCCGACTCCCTGGAGATGGCTCGGTTCGGCTTTACCCATTCCGCGAGCACGGTCGTGGTCGCAGGTGTACGCTTCATGGGAGAAACAGCAAAAATTTTGAGCCCGGAAAAAAGAGTATTACTGATCGAGCCACAGGCAGAGTGCTCTTTGGATCTTGGCTGTCCTGCAGATGCATTCAGTACATTCTGTGATCAGTATCCGGATCGAACGGTGATCGTCTACGCAAATACGAGCGCAGAGGTCAAAGCGCGTGCAGATTGGGTGGTAACCTCATCGATTGCGCGGGACCTCGTAGCTGACCTTTCCGCCAAGGGTGAGAAAATGATTTGGGCACCGGACCGATATCTCGGCGATTATGTGAAACGACAGACTGGAGCGGATCTCCTGCTCTGGGACGGAAGTTGCATTGTGCATGAGGAATTCAAGGGAGAAGTACTCTCAAACCTCAAGACACAGCACCCGCATGCCAAGGTACTGGTGCATCCGGAATCGCCCGCTTCTGTGATCGAGTTAGCTGATGTGGTGGGATCGACCACCCAACTCATTAATGCGGCACTGCAGCTGGACTCGCCCTTTTTTATCGTGGCGACCGAAGAAGGAATTCTGCACAAAATGCGCCAGAGCGCCCCCGATAAAACCTTCCTTGCTGCACCCACAGCCGGGGAGGGCGCAACCTGCGTCAGTTGTGCCCGCTGCCCCTGGATGAAAATGAATGATCTTCAACGGCTAATTGCAACATTGCAGACCGGAAGTGGCCAGGTATCCATCGACGAAGAGGTTCGGATCCGCGCAGAGGTTCCGATTCACCGGATGGTTGAATACGGGCGACAACGCGCGTAACCATCCCGAGTCGATATGAGATATCAACGCGGACTATTGCCTGACGCGACGGATCGCACGGGCGTGTTGCTGGTCAATCTCGGAACACCTGAAGCTCCCGATGCTCCCGCTGTTCGGCGATATCTTGGGCAGTTTCTGCATGACCACCGGGTGGTGGAGATCAGCCGCTGGATTTGGTGCCTGATCCTGCACGGCATTATCCTGCGCAGTCGGCCTAGACGAAGCGCTGCAGCTTATAAAAAAATCTGGAGTGAAACGGGCTCGCCGCTGATGTCACTTACCCGCAGCTTGGTCCAAAACCTCGATGCTCATTTCAGGCAACATGGGAGTGAAGATACCTGCATCGCCATGGCGATGCGCTATGGCCACCCCTCGATACCCCATGCACTCGAACAACTCGCAGACGGTGGGGTTACCCGCATTATCGTGTTACCGCTCTACCCACAGTACTCTTGCAGCACAACGGCATCCGTTTACGACGCCGTCAGCAACACACTTCGCAACTGGCGTAACCTGCCGGCGATCCACATTATGCGGGACTATCATCTCGCCGAGGGCTATCTGAACGCGCTCGCCGCTTCGGTACGACACCACTGGGCTCAGCACGGCCGCGCTGAAAAACTCATCGTTTCTTTCCACGGTACACCGCAAAGATACGCCGACCAGGGAGATCCTTACCGTCTTCAGTGCGAACGCACTGCGAAAGCTCTCGCCCAGCGACTCGAGCTGACACCGGAACAGTGGATGCTGTCGTTCCAGTCTCGCTTTGGCCGTGCACCGTGGCTACGACCCTATACGGACGAGACCTTGCGTTCGCTGGCACAGCAAGACACACAGCACGTGGACGTGGTCTGTCCTGGGTTCTCGGTTGACTGCCTGGAAACACTTGAAGAGATTGCTGAGGAGAATGCGGATATCTTTCGCAGCGCAGGGGGTCAAGGTTTTGCCTATATCCCCTGTCTCAACGACCGCGCTGACCACGTTGAAGCGCTTGCTGAACTAATCCGCGCCGAAGTTCCTAGCTGGTTTCCCGAAACCACCCACCTGCCGTACAAGACTTAACGTCTATCGCGCTCCTGACCGTAAGGCACTGATCACGGGCGCCGTTTGCGGGCGCTGGCGATGCCAGATCCAGAACGCTTCAGCGGCCTGCTCTACCAACATGCCGAGTCCGTCCACTGCCTGTGCTGCGCCGAGTGCCAATGCCCAACGCATGAACGCAGTCGGCTGATCCGCATAGGCCAGATCGTAAGCATGGGACTGTGAATGAAAAACAGACTCCGGTAATGCTGGCACCTCGCTGGACAAACTCGCCGCCGTTGCGTTAATGACAAGATCAAAAGAATCGCTAACTTCGTCAATCGCGCAGGAGTAGATCCTATCGGGCGAGCCCATTGAACCGGCAAGTTCACGGGCACGCGATGCCGTGCGGTTGGCAATAACCAGGCGGGCGGGCCCCGTTTGCAGAAGCGGCTGCACTATCCCTCGCGCCGCACCCCCGGCACCGACAACCAGGACTTTTGCATCTGCACAGGAGATTTTCAGGTTCTGTTGCAGATCGCGCACCAAACCAATTCCATCAGTGTTATCCCCAGTAAGTTGATCGCCCCCTAAAAAGGTGAGTGTGTTGACCGCGTTCGCGATCCGGGCGCGCTCAGACACTTCATCACAGAGCCCAAAGGCGGCCTCTTTGAACGGCAACGTCACGTTAAGCCCCGCCATGCCTCCGGCTTGAAGGTTTCGAACCCCCTGCTCAAACGCAATGGGGTCAAGCGCAATCGCCTCATAAGACAGTGATACGTTACACTGGCGCGCGAAAGCCTCATGAATCTGCGGTGATTTACTGTGCATCACAGGATGGCCGACCACAGCGAAGCGGAGTTTGCGGTTCTTGAAATCAAAAAGATCAGTCATCGGTCTGCGGATTGCGGTGCTGCAACGCCAAGGACTATAGCCGAGTTTCCGGCAACTATTGGGTACCAGGCGCAAAATGCCGAAAAGCACAGCAACGCTGCCACCAGCCTGAACCATCACACCCTGGTGTTTCCTCTCGTCCAAACCTAAAGGCCCCAGATGGAATCTCCACCCGCCCCCCCACGGCATGTCGTCCATGCCCTACCGCCAGAAGTGCAGAGCCTGATCCAGTTACAAATTACCCGTCTTGAGGAACTTCGGAAGCAAAGAGGAGATCAGGCCCGGGGTCAGTCTCACTGGGATGTCTTACCCGATGTGCTGGTAGGGAGTGACTTCATTGCCCGCACACTGACCGGTACCCCGACACTGATGGACGGCCTCAATACCGTCGAGAACTCTGCAGACTTTAACCAGCTGCGCCAACGGGTCGAAGCGATCAGTGGAAGCCGGGAAGAAGTTGGCGCAGCGCTCAGAAGGGTACGCCAAGAGGAGATCGTCCGCCTCGGTTGGCGAGACCTTGCGGGTATCGCCCCGCTTGGCGAAGTCCTGGAGACCCTGTCAACGCTGGCTGACAGTGCCATCGGCGTGGCCTTGACCTGCGCCTACGACGAACTGAGGGAACGCTTTGGTGAACCCATTGGCGAGAGCAGCGGTCAACCCGTGCAGTTAAGCGTCCTTGGGCTAGGAAAACTCGGCGGACGAGAACTCAACATGTCATCAGACGTCGATCTGGTCTTTGCCTATCGGGAAAACGGGGTGACCGACGGTATACGAACCATCAGCAACCACGAATTTTTTATCAAACTTGGGCAGGCGCTGATTGATATCCTGCAGACCCCGACTCATGAGGGAATCGTTTTCCGAGTGGATATGCGACTTCGCCCCAACGGTGACAGCGGACCACTGGCGCTGTCCTTTGACGCCATGGATCATTATTTTCTGACCCACGGTCGAGACTGGGAGCGCTATGCGCTGATTAAGGCACGGCCTGTTGCTGGCGACGTTGTGGCGGGTCATGATCTTCTGGCCAGCCTCCGGCCCTTCGTTTACCGCAAGTACCTGGATTTCGGAGCCTTTGAGTCCATTCGGACCATGAAGACGCTGATCGAGCGCGAACTGAACAAAAAATCACTTACCGGTAACGTCAAACTCGGCCGTGGCGGTATCCGGGAGATCGAATTCATCGTACAAAGCCACCAGCTGATTTACGGAGGACGAAACCCCGCGCTGCGCACGTCTTCCCTGTATGACGCGCTGGCGGCGCTGGAAGACAACGGTGTGCTCACGGACCACGACTGCACAATGATGCGCAGGCACTATGACTTTCTGCGGGTACTCGAACACCGTCTCCAGATCATGGATGATGCCCAAACCCACACAGTGCCGGTTGAGCCGCTGGCCCGGACCCGTATCGCCCTCACGATGGGCTACCCAGAGATAAACGCATTCGATACCGCAGTCGAATCAGTCAACGACGCTGTCCACCGATTGTTTCTTACTGTGTTTCACCAGGATCGAGGACCCGCAGCGAGCGAAAACAACCCCTTGTTTGCCGATATCTGGGAGGATACGCTCGCGCCAGAAGATCAACTGACGCAGCTTCGGGCACTTGGCTTTGGCGACGCGGAGCAGGTACAGGCCCTACTGGCTGGTATTCGACACAGCCGTTTCTATCAGGCTTTTTCGCGCGAGGGTCGTGAACGGCTCGATACATTGATGCCTTTAATCCTCAAGACATGCACGAAAGCCGATGATCCTGACATGGCCATCAGCCGCGTGTTGTTCGTGATCGAATCCATCGGCCGGCGCTCCGCCTACCTGGCCCTGCTGAGTGAAAACGCCCTTGCACTCTCTCAGTTGACCCGGTTGGTAAGCGCCTCGAGTGAGATCAGTCACTGGATTGCGAATCACCCTGTGATTCTGGACGAACTGATTGATCCGATTGCCACTTATCAACCCCAGAATAACGAGGAGATCGAAGACGAACTGCGGCACAAACTCGGCCCACCGGATGACTATGATCTTGAGGCCGCTATGGAAACACTGCGGGAGTATCGTGAGGCCTACAGCCTTCGGGTAGCTGCCGCTGATGTAGCCGGACTGATTGATATCGACGGCGTGGCGGCATCGCTCAGCGCCCTTGCCCAAGCGCTGTTGTGCCAGGCACTTACCCTTGCTGAACGAACACTGCGGACACCCGAGCAACCACAAACGGACACCGAACTGGGCATCGTTGCGTACGGTAAGCTCGGCAGTCAAGAGCTTGGGTATCACTCGGACCTCGACATCGTCTTTCTCTATGAACAGCCGGAATCAGAAAGCGGTACCACTGTCGCGGCGAGACGTCATTACTTCGGCAGGCTGGTGCAGCGGCTGGTGCACATACTCACCACCCATACACCAGCCGGCGAAGTGTATTCCATTGATACGCGGCTTCGCCCGAGCGGGAACGCCGGAACCGTGGTCACCCCTATCAAGGCTTATCACGAGTATCTTTCTTCGTCCGCCTGGACTTTCGAACATCAGGCACTGGTCCGTGCCAGGATCGTGACAGGAAGCGAAGACCTGAGAAAGCGTTTTGAAAATATTCGCCGCAGCATACTCTGCCAGCCACGTGAATCTGCCAGTCTACAAAAGGCGCTACGTGATATGCGCCAGCGGATGCAGCAGCACCATTCGCGGACGAGTAAACCCGGATTTGATCTCAAACACGACTCCGGAGGGCTGATTGACATCGAGTTCCTGTGCCAGTACCTCGTCCTTAGATTCGCCCAGCAGAATCCGGTATTGACGAAGTATCGGAGCAATCTAAAGATTATTTCCGAGCTCGAGACATCCGGCAGAATTCCAAGCAAGACCGCAGAGATCCTCTCACGGACACTGCGGCTGTACCTTGCGAAGGACAACGAACTCAAACTCGGCCGTCGTCAAGCCCATTTACCCGCTCAGGCTTTCCAGCGCGAGCGCGAGGCCGTCGGCAAACTCTGGCAGCAATACCTTGAACCCGACTCGCCCTAAGCTTGCAGCGAAACTCCATCAAGCCTTGGAGGCTTTGATCAGATAGAATTCTTGGTCTCTATGATTCGACTGTGGCACGAATGACTGACGGCTTTGCAATCTCACTGGTGGTGGGCGCTTTCCACCGAGAATCCTGCGAGACCATGGTGAGTGAAGCGCTGTCGGTGGCAAGCGCCCTGGGGCTTGACGTGCGTGATGAGGTCTGGGTGCCCGGGTCCATGGAGAAACCCCTTGCGACAAAGCGACTGCTGGAACGTGACGATATTGACGCTGTGGTGGTCCTAGGGATTATTGAGCGGGGCGAAACTGCCCACGGCCACGTCATGGGGCAGGCAGTGATCCAGGCACTTATCAATCTACAACTGGAGACAAATAAGCCGGTCGGTGTCGGCATACTGGGCCCGGACATCCTGCCTGAACAGATCCCTCCGCGCCTCGGGCCATACGCGCAGTCTGCGGTGCGGGCTGTACATGCCCTGTTGATCCCTTAGCAACGGATACACCATCCATGTGCAGGTTTTGTAATAATGCGCGGCCGGCCTCTTACATTTGGCTGTCAGGATAAATCTCATAACAGGAAAACGCGATGTCATTTTCAGATCGTGACGGCGTAATCTGGTTTGACGGCCAGATGGTGCCTTGGCGGGATGCGCAAGTACATGTGCTCACCCACACTCTCCACTACGGGCTTGGTGTGTTCGAGGGCGTGCGGGCCTATCAGACAGACCGGGGAACGGCCATCTTCCGACTTGCAGACCACACTGACCGGTTCTTTGGATCGGCCCATATCCTCGGCATGAAAATCCCCTACGACGCCAAGACCCTGAACGACGCTCAGGTTGCGGTGGTCCGGGAAAACGGACTGGCCAGTGCCTACCTGCGGCCGCTCGCATTTTATGGCTCGGAAGGCATGGGAATCCGCGCCGACATGCTGCAGACCCATATCGCAATTGCCACCTGGGAGTGGGGGGCTTACCTCGGCGAGGAGGGCCTCGAAAAAGGTATCCGTGTTCGCACCTCTTCATTCACTCGACATCATGTAAACATCACCATGTGCCGGGCCAAAGCCTGCGGCAACTACATAAACTCGATCCTTGCGCTTCAGGAGGCCTTATCTGCCGGTGCGGATGAGGCCCTGATGCTGGACTCGTCAGGTTACGTGATGGAGGGTACCGGGGAAAACATCTTTGTGATTCGAAACGGCGTGGTCTACACCCCTGATCTTACCTCCGCGCTGGAAGGCATTACCCGAGATACGGTCATTCGCCTCATCGCGGAGGCGGGACTCGAACTCATTGAAAAAAGAATTACCCGTGATGAAGTCTATGTTGCCGATGAGGTGTTCTTTACCGGAACCGCGGCCGAGGTCACGCCAGTTCGAGAACTCGACGGCCGGCAGATCGGTAACGGTAGCCGCGGCCCGGTAACCGAAATGCTGCAGGCACGCTATTTCGACTGCGTCCACGGTCGCGATAGCCAGCACGATGACTGGCTGACCTTTGTCTGACCCGAATTCAATGAACGCCTCCGGCCCGACAGTTTCTAAAGAACCCGCCTCCCCTCCGGTCCGACAAATCCGGCAGGCGGATCTGCCATTGCATTGCCCCCCAGATGACAGCGAGCTCTGGAATCAGCATCCCCGGGTCTATCTGCCCATCACTCCAGGCGAAACAGCACTGTGTCCGTACTGTGGTAACCGTTTTTTCCTGCCCGAGCACAACGCCTGACACCCATCGGGTTGTCGGACCCGGGGACTGATCATCATCCCGATTGAATCTGCGTCTCGGGTGCTGGTCATCGGTCCGGCCTGGATCGGGGACATGGTGATGGCCCACTGCCTGTTCCAGACACTGAAGTCGAGACAGGCCGATCCAACCATTACACTCGCGGCACCACCGGCCACTGCACGGCTCGCACATCGGATGCCCGAAATCGACGAGATTGTAGAGACGCCGTTCCAGCATGGTCATCTGCACCTAGCCGATCGCTTCAGGATCGGCCGTTCTCTTCGTGGTCACCGCTTTGATCAGGCCATCGTTCTGCCGGGCTCGCTGAAAGCCGCCCTGCTCCCCTTTTTCGCGAAGATTCCGATACGCACCGGCTACCGAGGGGAGTCGCGTTGGGGGCTAATCAACGACCCACGGCCTAGGCCGTCCACCAAGGAGGATCCGATGGCGGCGCGCTTCGTCCAGTTGGGCCTTGCCGCAAATGCGCCAGCGGTCTCGACCTACCCGCATCCACACCTCGCCACCCATCCCGACAATGTGCAGCAGGTCTTCCAACGAATCGGCAAGAATATTGCATCGGTCCCCGCCATCGCAATCTGTCCCGGCGCGGAATTCGGCCCCGCCAAGCGTTGGCCGGAACATCATTTTGCTGCAGTGGCTAGTCATTTTCTGACACAAGGTTGGCAGGTCTGGTTGCTGGGAGGTGAACACGATCAGAAAGTGGCACAGAAGATCATCGAGACCTGTGATGCACCGAGAGATTGCGTTAACCTGACAGGCCGTACCAGCATCGATGAAGCCATTGACCTTCTCGCCCATGCAAGCGCCGCGGTCAGTAACGACTCCGGTCTCATGCACGTCGCCGCAGCTACCGGGACGCCCGTGGTCGGTATCTTTGGCGCCTCCAGCGAGCATCACACACCGCCGCTCGGGCCCGTGGTGGCAACGGTGTCCCAGCCCCTTTCCTGCCGGCCCTGCTTTGCAAGGCACTGCCCCTTAGGCCACAAACAATGTCTCGAAACCCTGGAGCCTGATCGTGTCATCGCATCGCTATCGGCCCTGCTTGAAAAACCGTCTCAGTAGCCGGCCGATATAATCGGCAGACCTTTCTCCCTTAGAAAATCTCGTGAACGCCAAAACCTTATCCGTACTGGTTACCGGGGGTGCCGGTTACATCGGCTCCCACACCACCCGGCAACTTGTCGCAGCCGGACACCAGGTGACGGTGGTGGATAACCTCTACAGCGGACACCGGTGGGCCGTTTCACCCGAAGCCGATTTTCATGAGTGCGACGCTGGGGACCGCGGGGCAATGCGGGCATTGATGCGATCCCAAAAATTCGACGCGGTGATTCATTTTGCAGGACACATCGTAGTTCCAGAATCGGTGTCGGACCCAGGCAAGTATTACCAAAACAACGTCCTCGGATCGCTTCACCTCATTGAGTGCTGCGTGGAAGCCGGTGTGGGTCTCTTTGTTTTCTCATCGAGCGCCGCGGTCTACGGCAACCCTGCAAAGATTCCTGTTCACGAAGAAGCGCCGACCGATCCGATCAATCCATACGGGCGCACCAAACTGATTACCGAATGGACACTCAAGGACTTTGCCGAGCGAACCGGATCGAACCTACCGCTGCGATATGCGGCACTTCGATATTTCAACGTTGCGGGCGCCTCCCTTGACGGCGCGCTCGGTCAGGCAACACCAGAGGCCACCCACCTGATTAAGGTTGCCTGTGAGGCCGCCTGCGGTAAACGCGATTCGGTATCAATTTTCGGGACCGACTACGACACCAAAGACGGTACTTGCATTCGTGACTACATACACGTGGAGGATCTTGCGGCCGCACACCTGGGAGCACTTGACTATCTGGCAACAGGTGGAACTTCTGCGGTCCTGAACTGTGGCTATGGCCATGGCTACAGCGTTCGTGAAGTCCTTGATATGGTACGCAAGGTGAGCGGTAACGACTTCAGTATCCGGGAGACCGGCCGCCGAGACGGTGATCCTGCGTGTCTGATATCGGATAACCGATCCATCCGCAAGCTGCTGACGTGGGCGCCACAACATAACGACCTGGAGCTGATCTGCTCAACGGCGTTTCAATGGGAGCGCGCCAAACAAGGACCGAAATCCCGGAACGGGTAGAATAGGGAGTCATCGGTAGCACTGCAGACCGTCAGAACACCCATGAAGCTCGCGCTTTGCTTGTATAAGTATTTCCCCTACGGTGGCCTCCAGCGGGACTTTCTTCGTATTCTTAAAGAGTGCGATCGGCGCGGTCATTCTGTGCATGTGTATACCTCCGAATGGCAGGGGGAGCGCCCAAACGGTGTTGCCCTGCATGTTCTTCGATCCAGTCGGATCGGGGGCAATCATGTCCGCGACCGGCGTTTTTATAGCCGCCTGCAAAAAGCCCTGTCGAACACCCAATTCGATGCCGTCATCGGCTTCAACAAGATGCCGGGTCTGGACCTCTATTACGGCGCGGATTTTTGCTATCTTGGCAGAACAGCGCCCCAGCACCGTCCACTGTACCGTTTTATGCCGCGGTATCGTCATCACTATGCATTCGAACGTGCGGTCTTCAGTCGAGACAGTGAAACCCAGATTCTGTCCCTGTCCCGTCGGGAGAAGAGTGTTTACCAGCAGTACTACGGTACACCCGAAGAGCGATTCCACATGCTCCCAGCCACACTCGATCTCGACCGCAAGCCAGCGACAGACCGCTCTGGAGTTCGTGCGAGTATCCGGCAAGATCTCAATGTCGCTTCATCCGACATACTGTTGTTCTTTATCGGCTCCGGATTCAAAACCAAGGGACTTGACCGCGCGCTGACGGCGCTTGCCCATCTACCCGACGACCTGGCAGAGCAAACCCGCCTCGTGATCGTCGGCCAGGATCAGGCAGGGCCATACCTGCGCCTCGCGCAGAAGCTGAACGTAGCGGACCGTGTGCAGTTTTTAGGCGGGAGAACCGATATCCCGGATCTATTGGCCGCGGGTGACCTTTTGATTCATCCGGCCCATGCGGAAAATACCGGTACCGTTCTGCTAGAAGCGATCGCTGCGGGCCTGCCGGTCATCGCAACCGATGTCTGCGGTTATGCGGACCATATCGTCAAAGCTGTTGCAGGCAAAGTACTGGCATCTCCCTTTGATCAGGACGAGCTGGACCATGATCTTGCGACAGCCCTAGTGTCACCGGAGCGTGATACCTGGTCGAAAAACGGCCAACGCTATGGCGCCGATCCGAATCTTTACCATATGCCCGTAAGCGCTGTTGATGCCATCGAGTCGGCGGTACAACGCCGACAGCAAGGCGCGCCCACCGAAAAGCCGGTAACCAATTCCTGGGTGTATCTGCGCCGTGATCTCGATAACCTTGGGGACTTCCATCAAATCATGGCCGTCGAGGGAGAATCGTTTCGCGAAGCGCCTGGCCGTAAAACTGTGCGCTTTACCAAGGACAAGAAAAACTATTTTCTGAAGACCCATACGGGTGTCGGCTGGCAGGAGATCATCAAGAATCTCTTCTACTTCCGCGCGCCGGTACTCGGCGCCATGAACGAGTGGCATGGTGCCCACCATCTGCAGCGGTTAGGCATCGATACGCTCACCCTTGCCGGATATGGTACCGAGAGTGGCAACCCTGCGAGACGGCGCTCATTCATCATTACTGACGAGATCTTGGATACGCAGAGTCTCGAAGAGTTCTGCAGCGCCTGGCGGAAGCGACCGCCGCGTCAAGCACATGAGATTCGCTACAAACGCTGGCTAATCCAGAGCCTCGCCCAAATTGCGCGGCGCCTACACAACAGTGGCGCCAACCATCGGGACTTTTATCTCGTTCATTTTCTGCTCCAGCCAGGTGTTGTAAATGGAAAACTGCATGCCGATGCGAGCCGGCTTTTCGTCATTGACCTGCACCGAATGCAATTGCGTCGGCCTGGTCACACCCCTAAACGCTGGAAAATCAAAGACGTTGCGGGACTCCACTATTCAAGCATGGACCTTGGGCTCACCACCCGCGACCTGTTGCGCTTTATCCGTCTTTATTCCCAGGCCCCCCTGCGGGAAACCCTGGACCGTGATCGACAGTTCTGGAAAAGGGTAGAACGTCGGGCAAACCGTTTGTATGCCGCTGAACGGCGGCGATTACCGGCCAGCGACATTGCCCCAGCCCAGACGCTGCATAGCGCCGGCACACAACCCTGACCAACGGCTATCGCGTGACCACGCACGCCGGTGGGACTGCTGATTTCGCGCAGCTCAAGAACGATGTCGAGTCGTGGCAAATCTGCGGGCTTCAAGGAGCATTTGTGTCCCGATACGGATCGCCCATGCTTCAAAGTCTCCTGTCGCATCCGGACAGGAGCTTTGAGGAGCCCGGTGGCGAGCTCATAAAAAGCGATGTCAAAACGACGCTAGCCAGCACCTCCTTCGATGGTGCGCGCTTCGTCGTCAAGCGCTACAACTGTAAGAATGCCTGGCACCGGCTTCGGCTGGCCGTTTCCAAATCCCGCGCCGAGCACAGTTTCTGGGCTGCACGGCAGTTCACCCGGATCGGCATCACCACCACCTCACCTGTTGCCTGGGCCCAGGAAACTTCGTTCGGGCTGCGCGCACGATCCTGGTTTGTCTATGAACATACTGGCAACAGCATCCGAGCAGATGCCCTGAACGATGGATCTGATCCCCAACAGATCGAACAGATGCTGAGCACGATGGTTCAGAATCTGGTCAGAATGCGCAAACATAGGCTCTCTCATGGAGACATGAAACCCCCCAACCTTTTGATCACTCCGGACAAAACGGTACTGCTCGATCTGGACGGGGTGCGCCAGCACACGGATCCCAAGGCCTGCGAGAGAGC
>MDTB01086464.1_pt1 | contig 13363 bp, 8 predicted proteins | sample 811161 | NCBI WGS metagenome assembly MDTB01 (sample SAMN05326650, study PRJNA326480) | marine metagenome | isolation source: seawater | place: Mediterranean Sea | collected 2009
AATTATAAAACTTACAGACCAAGAAATATCAATAATTTATTATCTAATGGCAGCTAAGTTGAGTATAAGCGTATGTAATTCAGCTTATTCTAAAAAAATAAATCCAAAAAATAAATATGCTCTTATATCTGAAAAAAGTGCATGGAGGATGCTTAAATATCTAATAAAAATAAGTCCAATTCATGCTGAAAATATTTTCAGAAAGGCTTTAAATAGAAAGATATTTAAAATTAAAAGTATAAAAGAATATATAAAAGAACGGCATTCTATAATAAATCCTATATTTTCATTGAGTTATAAAAAACCTATTGCTTTTGATAGTGCTGCTTTCCAGTATATGTTTGATAAAAGTGGAAATACATTTCTTGATGCATATAATAATATTCCAATAGTAGGTCACTCTCATCCAAAAGTAACTAGGGCTATATCCAAACAAATAAAAAAACTTAATACAAACACGAGATACATATATGATCAACTCTATGATTATGGCTCTAAATTGATTAAAAAGTTTCCAAAAAAATTAAGTAAAATATATTTTGTTAATTCTGGAAGTGAAGCAAGTGACTTAGCAATAAAAATTGCTTTTTCTCACTCAAAAAAAAATAAAATAATGGTTATTGAAAACGGATACCATGGACACACACAAAGAGGTTCTGATATAAGTCACTATAAATTCAATAATAAAAAGGGGCAAGGAATAAAAGATTATATAATTAAAGTCCCAATGCCTAATACTTATAATAGTATTTATAGGCTCCCAAAAATGAAAATAGGTAAAAAGTATGCTGAAGATGCAATAAATAAAATAGATGATGTAGCAGCTTTTATTTCTGAGCCTATATTAGGATGTGGTGGTCAAGTACCTTTAGCAGAAGGTTATCTAAAAGAAATTTATAAAGAAGTAAGAAAAAGAGGCGGTGTATGTATAAGTGATGAGGTTCAAACAGGATTTGGTAGACTTGGAAAATATTTTTGGGGATATGAGATGCACAAAGTTGTACCAGACATAGTTATTTTAGGAAAACCTATGGGTAACGGCCACCCTATTGGAGCAGTTATTACAACAGATGAAATAGCTGAATCTTTTGGGAAAGGAGTAGAATTTTTTAGTTCATTTGGAGGAAATCCAGTTTCTTGTGCTGCTGGAATTGCAGTTTTAGATGTACTTGAAGAAGAAAAATTACAGGAAAATGCATATAATGTTGGAAACTATTATATGAGAGAACTTAATGAATTAAAAAAAGAATTTAAAAGTATAGGAGATGTTAGGGGTTCTGGACTCTTTATTGGAATAGAAATTATAAAAGAAAACTCTAAAATTCCTGATACTAAATTAGCTCAAAAAATAAAAAATGAACTTAGAAAAAATCAAATTTTAGTTGGTTCGGATGGACCTCATGATAATGTAATTAAAAGTAAACCCCCTATCTGCTTTTCTAAAGAAAATGTAAATGAAGTTATTTATGTATTTAGGAGTATTCTGAAAAATCAAAATAATTAAATTAATTTTTAGATAACATAAGAACTAAACCTCCATTAGCTTCTAGCTTTATTTTTTCTCCTATTTTATATTTTTTATAATCTTGAAGATCTTCTATTTCAGGACTTATCAATTCTGAATATAAAGGATTAAGATTGATGTCTTCCCAATCAATTAATAAATTGATATCTTCATCATTTTTAGACCATGAAGCTAGAGAGATTAAAACCTTATCATCTCTTTTATATATGGTACACTTAACCTTAGTATTATCTACTTTAATCGGAGCATAATCAACCCAATAACCTATCATTCTACTATCTGAAATACCAAAATCATCAAAAATTTTCCAAATATTTCCAGGATTATATTTGTGATAAACCCTAGTTGTCATACCATAAATTAAACCATGATATGGTCTTCCTCCCTTCTCAAGCATTTCTCCTGTTAAACCAAACGGAATGCCAGAAACCTCTGTCATCCAATAATCAGGTTCAAGTTCATATTCAAAATATTCTCCAAACCATAGCCTTGATACAAAGGGGAAATGCTCCATATAAAGAAATGCACTATTTATATAACCATCTCTTATATTAAACTGATTAGCAGAATGAAGATCAATTACAAAAGAATCTCTATTCATACTAAATACATTTGCTATCCTTTTTACCGTACTTCTGCTAAAAGCGATATCATCAAGATATAAGCCGTCAATAGAATTATTTTTTGCAAGCCAATTAATACCTTCTATATAGTAATTAGTCCATCTAGAAGTTCCCTTATTTAAAATTGAGGCATCATTTACCCTAACAGCATGCCATGCGGAATGATAGTTTGATTTAAGATGTTCCTGCAACCAACTATGTCCTCCTCCATTTCCATCATTAAAAATTTCAGTACCCAAACTTCTAAGTGCAAACATTTCATAGGTTTTATAAGTTAATTCTCTAATAGTATTATAGAGTTTAACCTTAATTCCTTTTGAATGAGCTTCATCAATATATTCTTTCTGTTTATTAATGTTATAAAAGGGATAATTTATGTAAGGATTTATTTCATTCGCATGGTGTACATTTACAACCGTCCCATTTAAATCTAATACTGAGTCAACTGGAATATATTTATGTACAAACCGTGTATCAAAATGTTCTTTTATGTCTATAGTTTTAAATGGAGTAATTAAAAATCTCACATTAAAATTCAAGGTATCTCCTATTTTTACTGATCTTTTGCCTGAGTAATTGTTTACATCTACAACTTCTTTATTAATTTTTAGTGATATTCCACCTTTTGAGTTGTTGTACCAAGAAGTTGGAAGATTTAAAGGTTTTGATCTATAAAAATTAGTATTTAAAGGTCTCTCATAATTATTATCTCTCAAAACATACTGTAACCCCTTATTAATATTTCCTAACCATAAACCTTCTTGGTGCTTATTAATATCCCATTGCCAATTAATGTTATTATTTAATTCACCTCCTTTATTTCCTAGACCTAGCATGTATTTTGCTGCTTCTTTTTTAAAAGAAATTTTAAGAGAAACATCATTTAAATTAACATCATTTTTTGCTATCAGTTGAATTTTATAATCCATCATCCCATCATATTCCAACATACCTGATATCACTAAATTGAAGTTTTTAGATTCGTTTTCTGATATCCAGTTTACACTAGCTCTATTATCTTTGGATATATTAAATAATGAGTTTTCAAATTTTTCAAAATCTCCATTTATATTTTTTACCTTAAAATCCATCTTTTCAGATAATATATTTTCAGGTTCATCTTTTATATATGTCATCTCAGGTGAAAAAAAAGATAAAATACCCTCAGGTAGTCCCATTTTGTTTAATTCAATTTTTCTTCCTAAAAACTCTAAATTATTTTGATCAATCTTGATTTCTTTAAATGGTTTTATAATTAAATTATCATCAGATCCTATATCAGAATTCAACCATCTTAATCTTGACATTCTCTCAGGCCTATCATCTCCAAAATCATTTGAATTAGAATTTAAAACATTCATTTTTAAATGAATCGTATCCTCCATCATCCCCTTAGGTTTAATTATAACTAAAGAATTATAAGTACCTGATTTAGTTTCTAAAGGAATCTCTAATCCAAACCATAATGATTGGACTTCACCCTTCTTTACTGAAACTTTTTTCATGAAAGCTTTTCCATCAATATCAATCCCTCCTTTATTAAAGCAAGTAAAATACTTTTTATCTATTGTACCTTTTGATTGTGAATTTAGATCAGTAAAAATAATATCTATATTATCAATATCTCTATTTTGAGGTAATACCCCAACCTGAAAAGTATAATATTCTCCCCTTGAAACATTATCATTTAATCCGTTAATATTATTCTTATCAAGAGTCCATCTCTTCGGCAAATAACTTTTCATTTTAATAGGAAAGTCTCTATACTCGGGAAAGAGATAGAATTCTTTATTCAAAACCTTAAAATCATTAACTTCTTCTTTAGTAGTTATAATTTCCATTGGAAAAAAACTATGAAAATCATCAATAGATTCAAATGCAGTAACTTTTGCCTCTTTTATTTCAGAAAAATTATTAATATATTTTTTTGGAATAAAATCTTTCTGATTTTCTATTTTCAAAGGTTCAGGGTATTCTACCTTGGGATAGTAACCACCAGTAGACTTATGAGGTAAATAATAAAAGTAGTATACATCAGATGATTGATCTGGTTTAAAAATTATATGACCAAATTCATTATTTATATCTACAAAATATTTTTCTTTAATTTCATCTCCATTGACAGCATTAATAATTTTAATATCTTTTTTGTTTGGTGAATCATCCCTTCTTCTCCATACAATCTTTGCCTGGTGAATCTCAGTAGACGGATTCTCTAACTTTATAACTACTCTATGATTTCCATAAGAGGTAAATCTCTCTACATAATTAGGATGATCCCAATTTCCAGATTTGTATGGAATATCATAAAAAGATTTATTTATAAAATTATTTCTATAATTGACTTCATCCAGACTTTTACATGAGAAAATTAAGGATGTTATAATGAAGAAAAAAAGCTTATTGGTAATTCTAATAACTTTTTAAATTTAAAACTATAAATAAATATATGGAAAAAAATTATTTATTTAGAAAGCGACTATTTTTTTCCAAGTGAGAGTATGTTAGAAAAGATTTTATAGGCTCCACCTACACCAGCAGGAAGCTGTCTAAACCATGAGTAAGAAGTGTATACAAAATATCCTTCACCAACTTTTGAAATTAAAATACCTCCATCATTAGGATCTTCTCCAACATCATTTGATGAAATCACAGTCTGGTATTCATTTGACCAAGAAACTGGAAAATATAAACCTCTTTCTTGTACCCAACCATCAAAGTCTTCTAACCTTATTTTATTTGGGTAGTTTAAAACCTCATGATTTTTGTTGATAATCTCAACTTTTGCATCTTCCTGAGACACCCTGTTTCTTGATAATTTAAATGGATAAGGTGCAAATTTATTAACATCTATATTTCTAGACGTGTTATACTGAACTATAACATTACCTCCTCCATTCATATAATCTGTTATTTGAGATTTAATATCATATAAAGACTTATCAGAATTAAAAGCTCTAACTCCAATAATCAAAGCATCATAATTTTTAAGTTTATTAATATTAATATCGCTCTTTTCTAACAAGTCAACTTCATATCCTACCAGAGATAAAGACTCAGGAACTTTATCTCCTGATCCCATCAAATACGCTATTTTATTTGCTTTAAAATTAATATCAAATTTAATTAGTGAGACATCAGATTTAGGAAATCTAGTTTGAGGAGTTATATGATCATATATTATATTTTCGAGAGCTCTAGAATAAAACTTACCATTAATATCTGCCTCATAATATACTTCACTTATCAAAGTTTTTTCATTTGGTAAAGAAATATTAAATTCAAGTGTTTTTCTTTCACCCTTAGTAGATAATTCTACATCATAAAATTCAGGTTGAACCTTAATCCCTTCTGGAACTTTTAAATGAACTTTAGTTTTTAAATTATCAATTCCTGATACAACATCAACACTAAGCTTTTTTTTATTTGAATTCACAATCAATTCCATTGAATTTTTTGGATTTAAATAGACAGGATTACCTATATTAAAAGGTCTGTAATCATCTCCTTTTATTGGACTATTTACCTTAAAAACAACTGGCACATTATAACTTATTTCTTGTCCATTTACTCTAAATACAAACTTTGATGATAATGAAGGAGAATTATCAGGATCTCCAATAAGCTTTTGATCATTAATTTTATAAGTACCAAAGTCTGCTTTTTGAACTAGCCAATACTTTTCGGAAAATTCTTTATTTATCGGTATTTTAATTTTCTTTTCTAGTCTAAACATTTTATTGTTTTCTAGTATATCATCAACATCAAATTCCTCACCAAGTATTGATATTTTTTCTAATTTTATATTATAAGGACTTCTATTTATAGCATCAAAAGAAATATTAATTTCTTCTCCAACTGAAGCTATCTCTGAACCAGATAAAGCTTCAAAAAATAAACCTGAACATGCTTTAATAAGATTTTTAATCTCATTTTTTTTTATAGCCCTCCAGTCTCTATCAACAAGTCTATTAAGTTCTTTATATGCTGATGTTAATTCATCAATAATCTCATATGGTCTATTAATTTGAAATGAATCTTGTGCATTCTTAATATGTTGAGTAAGTGTTTCACTTGCTCTTACCCTCTTCCATGATGTCTCTATACCCTCCATTATATCTTTTTTTGCTTCAACTCCTTGTGAATAAACTAACAATTCTACTTCACTACCTCTCCTTCTCAACGAACCAAATGCCTGACTTTTATGCATAGATCTGCTCTCCGAAGCAATTTCATTATATGATTTACCCATCTTATTATTATAGACTCCGACATCAATTTTTAACATCTTATCCATGTCATAATTATCAAGATTAAAAAATCTAGATGATGTATTCCAAAGAATTCTCTTAGGTTTCCATACCTTAACATGTTTTAATTGATCAGGAAACGCATCAGGATCTCCAGAGAGATTAAATGCTTTATCAGCTAAAATTGCCGATGCAGTATGATGGCCATGGGTAATCCCAGGAGTTTGGTTAAACCTAGTTATTAAAATATCTGGTCTAAATTTTCTTATGATCCACACAAAATCTGACAATATTTTTTCTTCATCCCAAAAATTAAGTGATTCAACAGGACCTTTCGAATAACCAAAATCAACAGCAGAAGTAAAGAATTGTTTTCCTCCATCAATTTTTCTTGCCTCCATCAGTTCTTGAGTTCTTATGAGTCCAAGGTTTTCTTTAAGATGTGTACCTAAAAAATTTTGACCTCCTCCACCTCTAGTTGCTGACAGGTAGGCTGTCTCATATTTTTTTTCATTTGCTAAATACGCAATCAATCTAGTATTTTCGTCATCTGGATGAGCGGCTATATATAATACTTTTCCAAATACATCTAACTTATCTAACATTGAACTGATATTAGAAGTAGAGTAAAAATTATTTTCTTGGGCAAATAATGAATTAGTATTTATTATAGAAAATAACAACAGATAATATATTCCTCTTTGGGCCATGACTTAGTTTTCTTTAATTATTAATCAATCATATTAGACAAATTTAATCAAAAAAAAACCCTGCAATGCAGGGTTTATTTTGAAATGTATATAAATTATTCTTCAGACTGTGAAGCAGCAAGCTCAAATTCTGCCATCATAACTGAAGGATCAAAATTGTGCCATTCTTTAGCAATTTTACCATCAGCCCACTCAAATCCAATATGTGCAGGGACCTCCAATGTATTACCACTAGATTTTCCTGTAGCATTCCATGTAAACCATGTCTGAGTCATAGTAGTCTCAGGATAACCATTATTTGCAGGATATGTAATTGTCTGAACCCAAACTCCTAAGTCTTCACCTCCTTCATCATCTTGAAAGGTCATAGATATATTATCAAAGTTTTCATGTTGAGCTGTAATTAAAGATGATATTTCATCAACTCCTGAAGCATCTGGACTGTTCATATAAATCTTTAAATCTGGAGACCATAAAGATTTAAGTCCGTCTATATCATTATTTAAGTAATTTTGATAATGCGCTCGTATTGCATTTGATTTCTCATCATCAAAAGTTACAGTCACACCGTTATTTGTACAACTTATTGCAAATGAAGCAATTAGTATAAAAAGTATTTTTCTCATATTTATTTAAGTTTTATTATTAATATATAAAAATATAAAATTTATTTATTTCTATACTTATTGAACCAATATAGTATATGATCAATCTTTGTAATTAGTTGACTTGGCTTATTTGAAATATTATGATAAGCACCTGGGATTTCAACATAAACAGTCTCAATTTTTCTCAACTTAAGAGCATGATAAAGTTGCTTTGCCTCGGAAGGTGGTGTTCTTAGATCATTTAAACCTACCATTACCATTGTTGGAGTCTCGATATTACCTACTAAGGATATTGGTGAAAAACTCCAGTAATGATTAAAATTTTCCCATGGCTGGCCTTCGTATCTAGAGTAAGCATACCCAAAATAATTATCTGCAACTAATGTCTTAGAAATCCAGTTCATTACTGGCTTGATAACAGCAGAGGCCTTAAATCTATTGTTCTTACCAATAATCCATGCAGTCATTATCCCTCCGGCACTACCTCCAGTTACAAAAAGATTATCCTCGTCTATATAACCCTGATCTATCATCTCATCTACACCATCCATGACGTCATGGTAGTCATCCCCAGGATAATTTCTATATAATAAATTTCCAAATTCCTCTCCATAACTGGTACTCCCTCTAGGATTAGGATAAAACACAACATATCCTGCAGAAGAATACAGTAGAACTTCTGGAGAAAACCTGTCACCATAATTACTTATTGGTCCACCATGATTTTCAACGATTAAAGGGTACTTATTACTTGGATCAAAACCAGGAGGTTTTGCTATCCATCCTTGAATTCTTCTCCCGTCCACTGAAGATTCATACCATATATCTTCGATTTCTCCTAAGTCCTTATCGTTAAGTAGATTGTAATTCAAATTAGAAAGTCTTGTATTTTTTCCATTAGCATAAATGACTAAATCAGCTGGATTATATGGAGAAGTCATCGTATATACTATATGATTATTTTTCGATATAGAGTATGAACCTCCTCCGTAAGGTCTTCCAATTGTTGTGCCACCAACATTATCAACTAATTTGGTAGTCTTACCACTAAGAGAACAATACGCAACCTTTGTATTTCCTTCATTATCATACATAAAATAAAGTCCTTTATTATCTGATGACCATTTAATTGAAGTTATACTTCTATCTAAATCAGTTTTAATTTCTCTCTTATTGTCTCCATCAATATCCATAATATACAGTCTTGAAGTCTGATATGTCTGAACCTTATCGTCATAACCTAAGTATGCAATTCTCTTTCCGTCAGGAGAGACAGCAGCTCCTCTATCTGGTCCATTTCTATCTGTTAAAGTCCTTAAACTTGAACCGTCTATATTTATAGTATAAAGCTCAGAGTTTCTATAATCATATTGCCAATCAATATTATAATTAGATGTAAATACAACCCCCTTGGAGTCTGACTTCCAGTCAAATGCTCTATGATTATAATTTTCTTTTGTTACCTGGGTTGGTTTACCTCCTTCAGATGAAATGTAAAAGATATGAGAGAAACCTTCTCTCATGTATCCAGAACCATCTGCTTCATGTTTTAATCTATCAGTAATTCTTGGTTTTTCTGCCCATTTAGCATTTTTAGGTTTTCTTGGAGGTGATACTAACTGTAAGACTTTCTCAGGAACAAACATCAAAAACCCAATATTATTACCATCTGGTGACCAATTTAATGATCTAGGAGATCCATCCAGTTGAGATATTGATGAGTATTGTTTTGAGTCTATCCAATAGATAAAAATTTCAGATCCGTTTCCATCACCTGAATTTGAGATAAAAGATATTCTCTTACCATCTGGACTCCACCTTGGGTTAGTCTCATTTTTGAGAAGTGAAGTTAATTTCTGGTGGTTAGTACCATCAGAATTCATAATCCATAAAGATGAACTTTTTCCATCTTTCATAATGTCCATTTTGGTACGTATATAGACTATCTTACTACCATCTGGAGAAACTTGTGGGTCACGAGCATACTGTAACTCAAATACATCTAAATTCTCAAATTTATTTTGAGCAAAAACAGAACTTGAGAGAATAAATAAACTAAAAAGTAATAAATTAAATTTCATAATTATCTTATAAATCCATCAACAGAATTTCTATACTCAATAACAAAACCATTTTCTTGAGTGAAAGTCTTAAATTCATCAGATGCCGGTCCAGTTACAATAAATTTTTCTAAAGTGAATAAATTAAAAAATCTATCAAAATATTCCCCAGCCATAAAGTTCTGTCCATGCTTTACAGCAGATTCACTATCTATATATTTCTCGTATAGTGTAACTGATTTATTATTTTCTGATACATAATATCCATATTCTAGACAAAAATCTTCAGTATTTATAACGTGTTGAGTTATTTGTTTGATGAACTCATCTAAGTTCTCAATAGTATTATCATTAACTCTTAAATCGATAATAAAAGTTATGTCATCAGAATCAGAATCTCTGGTTATTGACTGGTCCTGATTTGTATTTTCTTTAACATGACAAGACATAAAAAATAACAGAAAAGTTAAAATTTTTAAATTTTTAATATTCATTAAGTTTAATTTATAGTTATTTAATTTTTACTCTTGCTAGGTAATCAAATGCAGTTATATATAAATAGCTTTCATCTTTATCAAAAGCACAATTTAATGCATTACTTGTTGTTCCTATAGTTGCCAGATGCTTTCCCTCTGGAGTAATTATTAATACTCCACCAGGTCCAGTAGAAAATATGTTTCCTGATGAGTGAACCTTAAGTCCATCAAACCATCCTTCTGAAGTTTTAAGTAATTCTGAACCATCAAAGAAAATAGCTCTATTTTCAAGACCATTTTCTGTAATATCAAATTTTGTGATGAAAGGATATTCAAGGTCAGAACTGTTTACATATAATGTCTTATTATCATTTGATATAGCTATTCCGTTAGGCAATGATAAATCATCAACCAAAAGATCTATTTCACCAGATTCTGATAGTTTATATACACCATTAACTGGTTGTTCTTTCAGCTCACTAGTTAATAGCTTATCCAGCCCAAATCCATAAGGGGGATCAGTAAAATATAAATCTCCATTATCAGCATATACTAGATCATTTGGGCTATTAAATAGTTTATCATTATAACTTCCGGCTAATGTCTCAAAAACAGGTGAATTATTTTCCCAATTTTTTAGTCTAACTACTCTCCTATCTCCATGCTGAGCCAATATTAGATCACCATTAGAATCCAATACCATACCATTCGATCCTAATATACCATCAGGCTCTGCAGGGACTATACCTGTATAGCCACTCGGTTCCATGAAAAGAGCAAAACCAGAATCGTTGTTCCAAGTATAAATTTTATTTGCGGCTGCTTGTGTAAATAATAGAGAATTTAATTTATCTAACCACAGAGGACCTTCAGCAAGAAATAAAGAATCAACTAATAATTCAATTCTTGAATTTTCAGACACAAAATCTTTGGCAGCTTCATCATATACTTGTACACTACCTCTAGTTAATCTTGTGAATTTCTCTTGATTATTACTGGTATTACATGAGATAATACTTAATAGAGATAAAAATAATAATACATTTTTCATGGCGATTTATATTTGGTTGTAAAGTGTAATCTAATATTATAAGAAAAGAACTAAAAAAATTAATTAATAAAAAATGAATTTTAGTTTTTTACTAAAGTTTTAAGATAATTATGAATTGATTTTGAAAGCTTTAGCCTTTCAGTTTCTAACTCAAAAATTCTTCTTGTATAATTCCCAACCCTATTATTCATATTTATAGTATTTGAATAAAAATCTATTTCAGTATAAAGTTTTTTAATATCATTATTTTTAAAATAATTATCAAACTTTTTAAGTGATTCGCTACTAAAATTAAGTCTTCTTCCATTTACGCCTAATCTTACATCAGGAAATAAATTATTTCTAAAATTTTCATTTGTGAAAAGCATAGAAAAAGGATGATAATAAGTATAGTATTTGATAGCTATGTCATCAACAATTTTATTATGATCATTAATTCTCTTAGCTGTTGCCTCATAATACTTATTCATCATACTATGTATATTTTGAGGATACAGATTAATTCTTCCGTTTGAGATCAAGGATTTATAAGTCGCATCAGTCATGAAAAAAGTTTGGTAGGACCATAAATACCCAATATTTATAATTTTTTTATAATATGAATTATATCCAATCTTATTATCTAATTTTAGTTCAATTAGATTAATTAGCCTATCAGTTCTTAATCTTCCAGTATCTAGAGATTGATTTACCCTATTTATAATTAATGAATCATTATCCAAATCATCAATAATTGATTCAATATCTTTTACATGCTGAATTTGTTCTATTCTATTCCTATTCCATTCATCGATCCAAAAAGTAACAGAGATACCAACTACAATTACTACAAATTCTAAAGAATATTTAATTAATAGTTTTCTTTTATAGTCCATAACTTTTTCTAATTAAATAAAGCTTCTCTCATTATGGATGGAGGCATATTACCTATTTTTAAAAGTTTTTCATGAAAATCAGAAATACTGTAATTCACTCCTTTTATTTTCTTATAATCCTCTCTCATTTGTAATATTTCTATCATTCCCATGAAGTATCCAATAAAATAACCTGGTCTTGAGGAGGAGGAATCTATCTCAAGTTGCGCAGCCCACCTTAGGAATCCTACTTTATCAGTCATAAGAGATATAGCATCCTCATAGCTTAATTTGCCAGTGTGCATTCCCACATCATAAATCACCCTAGCGTTTCTCCATAATCTTAACTGGAGCTGTCTTAACTTAATTTTTTTGTTTGGATAGAAGCCTGTTTCTAACATCAACTGCTCATTATAGAGACCCCATCCCTCACTAAATAATGAAAGACCATTATTTCTTCTTAATTCTTTAGGATTATGCATCTGATATAATCCCTGGACATGGTGACCAGCATAAGTTTCATGGGGTGCAGTAACTAGAATAACCCCCCAGTCATGTTCTACCAAGTACTCATCCTTAGTCTTTTGATCCCACTGGTGTTCAAATGGATTAATTTTCCATTCTGATGTGAAATAACCCTCATCATCCACTCCCCTTGATCTTGAGAAATTTCCATAATATGATGTCTTTCTAAGGTATTCTTCTCTTGGGACTACATTGACCCTCTCCTTCCAAGGAATAGGTATAAGGTTATTTGATCTTATATGTTCACCAGATTTATCTACCCAATACTGGTGGGCCTGAATCATACTATCAGGATGAGGATATTCATTTTTTATATCTACTAATAGCTCTTGAGTTGTCTTATCCGGATTAATTTCTTTTGCTAACTCATCCATCTTATCAAGCGTATTATTAAATTCTTCCCATCCAAACTCCCATAATGTCTCGTCGGTATAGTCAAGAAGAAATTGATTTTTTAGCATCTTATTATATGTTTCTTTTCCTATAGAAAAAGAAGATTTTTGTTTAATTGGAAGGTCATTTTCTAAAAAATTCACGAAAACATTAAGAACTTTTATAATTTCAGAAGAAAGTTCAAGAATAGTTTTCTTATTAGTTTCCGATATTGAAATACATGAAGCAAATAAATTATTGATTTCATCCGAAAAAATAGAATTTGAATTTTTAGCCATGTACAGTCCT
>MDTB01231085.1_pt1 | contig 13363 bp, 12 predicted proteins | sample 811161 | NCBI WGS metagenome assembly MDTB01 (sample SAMN05326650, study PRJNA326480) | marine metagenome | isolation source: seawater | place: Mediterranean Sea | collected 2009
AACATTAATGCGGTTACTGTATAATCTATATTCATACGAATCAGTTTGATTATGAAACTAGCCTTTGTTATTTACAAGTAAATTCTAATGAAACAAATAAATCTTTTTCTTGAAGTCACAAGACTTAAAAGGCCAATAGGCTATTTACTTTTATTTTGGCCATGCTCGTGGGGCTTAACGATAGCTTTTGATTTTACAAAAAATTTTAATCAATATTTTTTTTACCTTTTTTTATTCCTTTTAGGTGCAATTTTGATGCGGTCGGCTGGATGCATTGTAAATGATATACTGGATAAAGACTTTGATAAAAAAGTTATTAGAACAAAAAATAGACCTCTTGCATCAGGAAAAATTACTATTAAACTTGCATTGCTCTATACAGTAATTTTATGTTTCTCAGCTTTGCTTGTATTAATAAACTTTAATTGGCTAACAATAGTATTTGCTTTGAGTTCAATGCCTCTTGCATTTTCCTATCCATTAATGAAACGTTATACTTACTGGCCTCAACTATTTTTAGGAGTAACTTTCAATTATGGACTAATATTAGGGTGGATTTGTATAAAAGATGGAATAGATATAGCACCTTTAATATTCTATATCGGAGCCATATTTTGGACACTTGGCTACGACACAATATATGGGTTTCAAGATATCAAAGATGATGAAATAATAGGTTTAAAATCAACATCAATTAAATTTAAAAAAAATCCAAAATTATTTATATTTATATGTTATTCAATATTCTTAATATGTCTTTTAATCTTAGGTTTATTAATGAACTACAGTTATCTTTATTTTCTTAGCATGATGATTATTTCTTATCAATTATTTTTTTTTCAAATTAAGTCTCTTGTGATAGACAACCCAAAAAGTTGTTTAAAAAAATTTAAAAGTAATAATTTTTTAGGTTTAATTATTTTGATAAATTTATTTATAGGTAAATTTTTTTAAAAATGACCTACTCTTCTATTCTTAAAAGACTATATGACGACTATACAAAAAAATTTATTAATAAGATATTATTAGCAGTTTTTTTTTCAATTCTTGTAGCGGGAAGTACATCTATGATTGCCTGGTTATTAGATCCTGCAATCAAAAAAATATTTATTGAAAAAGATCAAAAATTAATTTTAATTATACCAATATTAATTGTAATTGCATTTTCTGTTAAAGGTATCTCTCTATATATAGCTAAAGTTCTAATGATTACTGTGGCAGAGGAAATTAAAAAAATTCTTCAATCTGACATGCTTAAATCTTTTATTAAAGCAGATACACAATTTATCGAAAATAAACATAGTGGTAAATATATATCAAATTTAAATTTTGATGTCAGTATGATTACTAATCTTTTAAGTAATACAATCTTAAATTTATTTAAAGACAGTCTAACTTTAATTGGACTACTAACAGTTATGTTTCTTCAAAACTGGAAATTATCCCTTATTGCAATTATTATGATTCCTCTAGCATCAATTGCAGCAAGAACTCTTGGTAAAAGAATGGGTAAAGTCACAACGGAAGCACAAGAAAAATCAGGTTTCTTAAATAAATATTTGATCGAAATTTTTAAAAATCATAAATTGATTAAAATATTTCAAAGAGAAGATTATGAAAATCAAAGAGCAGAAGGTTATATTAACGACCTGATGGAAAAATCAAAAAAAATAGCAATAATATTTGTTAGAGCTACTCCTATTATGGAAACTCTGACGGGAATAATGATCGCAATATTGATTTTTTATTCAGGCAAATTAATGATTAATAATGAATTAGATATAAATAACTTTTTTTCTTTCTTAGCGGCAATGATGTTAGCCTATCAACCAGTTAGGTCTCTTGCGACATTAAATATTGGAATTAGCCAAGGAATTTCAGCAGCGAAGAGAATATTACCTATTGTTGATAACAAGGACTTAATTTCAGATAATCCTGACAATAAACCTCTTCAAATAAAAAATGCTAATATCAAATTTCACGATATAATATTTAATTATAATTCTGATCAGGAAAATATCCTAAAATCTATAAATCTAAATATAGAAGGTGGTAAAATGACTTCACTTGTTGGACACAGTGGTGCTGGTAAGTCAACGATACTAAATTTAATACCAAGATTTTACGACGGGAATTCAGGAGATATAACTATCGATGACCAATCAATTTACAAAACTCAGCTATTTTCACTCAGAAAAAATATATCTATTGTTAGTCAAGATACAACACTCTTTGACGATACAATAATTAATAATATTAAATATGCAAATATGATGGCAACTAATGAAGAAATTTTTGAAGCTGCAAAACTTTCTTATTCTGATGAATTTATAAACAAACTTCCAAACAAATTTGAAACAGTAATTGGGGAAAATGGAGTAAAATTGTCTGGTGGTGAAAAACAAAGACTATCAATAGCAAGAGCAATGATAAAAAAAAGTCCAATTATTCTTTTAGATGAAGCTACATCCTCACTAGATGCAGAAACTGAAAATAAAATTCAAAACGCTTTAAGTTTTCTTACCAAAAATAGAACAGCTATCGTAATAGCACATAGACTTTCAACAATTTTAAATTCAGATAAAATTTATGTAATAGATGCTGGTTTAGTTGTAGATGAAGGTAAACATGAAGAATTACTAAAAAAATCATCTATATATAAAAATTTTTATGAAAAACAAATTAGAAAATAAAGATGTTTTTGTTATACCAATCATTTACTTTTTTAATAATATTACTCTCCCCTTTAATTATAATTTTTAGAATCCTAAAAAAAAAGGAGCATGTTCCAAGATTTAAAGAAAAATTTTGTTTTTTTTCAAAAAAAAGACCAAAAGGAAAATTAATATGGTTTCATGGATCAAGTGTTGGAGAAATTTTAAGTATTATTCCTTTAGTTGAAAATCTTGAAAAAAATAAATATATACATACGATTTTAATTACTTCTTCAACTTTAAGTTCATCTGCAGTTTTAAAAAAATACAAATTAAAAAAAACTATACATCAATTTTTTCCAATTGATTTTATATTTTTTACAAATAAATTTATAAATTATTGGAAACCTACAATAGCAATTTTTATAGAGTCAGAAATATGGCCAAGTATATTTCTAGGACTTAAAAAAAAATCAATTCCTTTGTTATTAATTAATGCAAGAATTACAAAAAAAACATTTAAAAGATGGAAAAAACTTAGTTTTTTTTCTAAAAACATATTTAATAAAATTCATCTTGCTTACCCTCAAAATTTAGAAACATTCAATTATTTAAAGAAACTTAATGTAAATAAAATTAAATTTTTAGGGAATTTAAAATTTACTGAAAGTAAAAATAATAAAATAAAGTCTTTGAATAAATCATTCCTCAAAAAATTTGAAGGTAGGAAAATTTGGTGTGCAGCAAGTACACATGCAGATGAAGAAGTAATCTGTGCAAATACTCATTTAAATCTAAAAAAGAAACATAAAAGATTATTAACAATAATAATTCCAAGACATATATATAGAGACAATGAAATTATAAGCAAAATTGAAGGACTCGGGTTAAAAGTAGTGTGTAGAAACTCTAATGAAAAAATAGATAATAAAACTGATATTTATTTAATTAATACATACGGGGAAAACAATAAATTTTATAAAATTTGTAATACTGTTTTTTTGGGTGGTTCGTTCATAAGGCATGGAGGTCAAAACCCTATAGAACCAGCAAGATTAGGTTCTACAATTTTACATGGCCCTTATATTGATAATTTTAAGGATGTTTATAAATTATTCCATAATAAAAAAATTTCTAATAAAGCAAAAGATGTCAATCAACTTACAAGATTGCTAAATAAATCTATAATAGATCAAAGTAGCAAAAAAAATAAGTATTTAAAAATTAAAAAAATTGGAAGTAATATCTTAAAAAATACAACCAATGAAATTAATCGAATAATAAAAAATGAAAATAAAAAAACCTAAGTTCTGGGATTATAAATATCCAACTGTTTTAGCTTTTTTATTATGGCCTTTATCACTAATCTTTAAATTAATTTCACTATTCAACAGAAAAAAAAGAAAAAAATATACCAAAATAAAAACAATATGTTTTGGTAATTTTTATATTGGTGGAACTGGAAAAACTTCTCTCGCTATCAAATTTAAAGAAATTTTAGATAAAAAAAACATCAAATCATGCTTCATAAAAAAATATTATTATAGCCAAATAGATGAACAGAAATTACTGAAAAATCATGGCAAGGTTTTTACAAATAAAAGTAGAGATCAAGCTTTAAATAGTGCTATTTCTGAAGGTTATACTGTTGCAATCTTTGATGATGGTCTTCAGAATTCTTCAATTGATTATGATTTAACATTTGTATGCTTTAACAAATTAAATTGGATTGGAAATGGATTTTTAATTCCTGCGGGACCTTTAAGGGAAAGTATTAAAAATTTGAAATTGTATGAACATATTTTTTTAAATGGGAATAATGAAAATTTGATCGATATAATGAAAAAGATTAAAAATGTTAATAAAGATATTAATATTTATACATCTAAATATAAAATTAAAAATTTAGATAGTTTTAGTAAAAAAGAAAAATATTTAGCTTTTTCTGGAATTGGAAATCACCAAACTTTTATTAATATGCTTAAAAATGAAAATTTAAATATTGTAAAAGATATCGAATTTCCTGATCATTTTGATTATAAAGATAAAGATGTTAATAAAATTATTTTTATATCTAAAAAATTAAATGCAGAAATATTAACTACTGAAAAAGATTATATGAGATTAAATAAATTTAATAATAAAAAAATTAAAGTTGTGAAATCTGACCTGGAAATAAATGAAGAAAATAGATTAATCAATATATTAAATGATGTTACAAAAAATTAGATATTTTTTTGAATTTGTTATAATCATGCTTTTATTTTCAATATTTAAAATTTTAGGAATTAAAATTGCCTCTTATATTGGTGGTAAGATAGGTGTTATATTTGGACCACTATTTAGATCTAAAAAATTGATTAGAACTAATATTAAAAATGCAATGCCCGAACTTACTTCTGAAGAAGTTGAAAAAATTATCATTAAAATGTGGAATAACTATGGAAGAATTTTATCGGAATATATTTTTATCAAAAAATTTAGAAATACAAGCCTAGAACAAAATATATCTGTTGAAGGAAGTGAAATTTTAGAAAAGATAAAAAAAAATAATGAGTCTGTTGTATTTATCTCGGGTCATTTTGATAACTTTGAGTTAATGGCAATGCAAATTGAAAAATCTGGTATAAGATTATGTACAGTATATAGACCTTTAAATAATATTTTTATGAATAAAGTTATGGAAGATATAAGAAAAAAATATATTTGTAAAAATCAAATAAAAAAAGGATCAGCTGGTATAAGAGAGCTCTTAAATGCTTTTAAGAATAATAACTCAATAGCATTAATGATTGATCAAAGAGTCAGTGAAGGAATAGAATCGAATTTTTTTAACCAAAAAGCTTTGACAACAACAATACCAGCGCAATTTGTTAAAAGATTTAATTGTAAGATTGTGCCAATATATATTGAAAGAATATCTGGTATAAAATTTAAAATACAAGTAAATGAACCAATAAAATTTTCTGAAAATATTGATATTGAAAAAATAACTGATGAATTAAATTCTATTCTTGAAAAAATGATATTAAAAAAACCAGATCAATGGATTTGGACACATAATCGATGGAAATAATTGTTATTTATTGTTAATTTCCTCATTTCTCTGAAAAACTTCTTTGTAAGAGTAATAGGCTTCTTGTAAATCAACATTCCAATAAGTTAATTTTTCTATGAGTATTTCCTTGCCTGAAACAGCACATAGTACGTAACTTCCATCTTCTATAATAGAAAAATTATTTGGTAAATATTTGATTTTAGCTAATTTTTTATTCATTTATAGTTTATATATCATTACATGAAAGTTGGAATAATTGGAAGTGGTGGAAGAGAACATTCTATAGCTGCTACAATTAAGAAATCCAATAAAGTAAAAAAAATTTATTGTTTTCCAGGCAATGCTGGTACAGCTGAAATTGCAACAAATGTAAATATTAAATCAGATGATTTAAATAATCTTAAAAAATTTGTTTTAGATAATAAAATAGATTTAGTTATTGTTGGGCCTGAAAAACCACTAGTGGATGGAATAGTAGATCTTTTTGAAAAATATAACATAAATATATTCGGTCCAAATAAGGTAGCTTCTAAATTAGAGGGATCAAAAATCTTTACAAAAAAATTATGTGAAAAATATAATATACCAACAGCAAAATTTGGTATTTTTGAAAATATAAAAAATGCTAATATATTTCTAAATAAATCAAAATTTCCCATAGTCATAAAAGCTGATGGTTTAGCGGCTGGAAAAGGTGTTTATATTTGTGAAAAAAAAGATAATGCAGAAAACGCTATTAAAGAAATTTTTAATGGAAAATTTGGTAAAGCAAGCAATGTATTAATTGAAGAATTTCTTAAAGGTGAAGAAATGAGTTATTTTGTTATCAGTGATGGAAAAACTATAAAAAGATTTGAAACAGCACAAGACCACAAGAGAGTACTAGAGGGTGATAAAGGAAAAAATACTGGAGGAATGGGTGCTTACTCTCCTTCAGGATTAATCAATGATGATCTAGAAAATAAAATTTTATCTAAAATTATTATGCCTACAATAAAAGGATTAAAAGATATGAATTGTGAATACAAAGGTTTCTTATATGCTGGATTAATGATCATAAGAAATGAACCATATTTAATTGAATACAATGTTAGAATGGGTGATCCAGAATGTCAGACTATTTTACCAAAATTAAATAGTGACTTATTTGAGATTATGATGTCTTGCTGTTCTAAAAATTTATCAAAAGCAAAAATAGATTGGAGTGATAAAAAAAGTCTATGTATTGTAGTTTGTTCCAAAGGATATCCTGATAAATATGATAATGAAATTTTAATCGAAAATATTAATAAAATTGAAAGGGAAAATAACTTTTATTGTTTTCATGCTGGTACTAAAAAAAAAAAAGATAAAATTTACTCTAACGGTGGTAGAGTCATAAATTACGTTTGTTTGTCTGATAGCTTCAAAAAAAGTAGATTTAAAATAATAAAAAATATTAAATCATTAAATTGGGATGGTGGTTTTTTCCGTAAAGATATAGGTTATAAAGTAATTGATGAATGAGAATAATATCTGGTAAATATAAAGGGAAAAAAATTTTTCAACCTATAGATAAATCAACAAGACCATTAAAAGATATTACAAAAGAGTCTATATTTAATATAATTGAACATTCAAATTTACTTAAAATAAACATCAAAAATTCTCATGTGCTTGATTTATTCTCCGGTGTAGGTTCTTTTGGACTTGAGTGTTTATCTAGAGGTGCATTATCCTCAACTTTTTTTGAAAATTATTCTTATGTACTACCAATTTTAAAAAAGAATATATCTTTACTAAATTTAGAAAAAAATACTGATATTTTTAAAAAGGATATATTTGAACCAAATTCATTAAGTAACTTTAAAAAAAAATTTGAAATTATATTTTTAGACCCCCCTTATAAAGAAAAGAGATTAGATCAATTATTAAAAGTATTAATCAAAAAAAATTTGTTAAAGAGGGGGGGTATATTTATAATTCACAGACATAAAAAAGATAAAGATATCTTTCCTAGTGAATTTAATATTATAAAAGAAAAATCTTACGGAATCTCAAAAATAATTTTTGGAAAATAAACTAAATTAAAATTTTTCTTGTCTCTTTTTTAATTAATTCTACTGATGGTTGGTCAAAAGGATCAACATTCATACTCATTCCCAGTAAAATAGTTTCAAGTATAAAAAAGCAAAATAATTCTCCTATACTTTTTTCAGTTTTGTTAGAAACTTCAAAACTTCGAAAGGGAATTTTTTTATCATTAAATACTTTTTGAGTTGCTAATTTTTGAGAATAAATAATTTGATTTATACTTCTGTTCTTTAGATAATTATGACTTCTTAATAAATTTTTTTTTTTAATTTTAAATAAATCTTTTTCTGCAATATAAAAAAATGTATAAAAATTCGTTTTGGGTCCATCTAAATATAATTGCATAACACTATGATTATCTTTTGGCATTGTCGAGATAACAGGTAAAATACCTTTAGATTTTTTTCCTAAACTCTCTGCTACCAACTGTTGATACCACTTAAATAGATTTTCAGAACTTTCGTCATAATTAAGAATTATAGAATTTGACTTTTTTTTCTTTAATTCAAGAATTGCACTCACATTATTTAATAATGCATTAACAAATTTTTTATTTTTAATTAAATTATTAAATTGTTTAAATTTTTTTTCATTAAGACCCATAAGTTCTGCGGGTAGCATACCTACTTCAGATAAAACAGAATATCTTCCTCCAATAAAATTGTTATGATTGATAACTTCTGACTTAAGTTTATCGGCTAAATTTCTAAGATAACTTTTTTTATTTTCTGTAATAAAAACATTCATATCATTCTTTTTTAATAATAAGTTCGTATTAGAAATGGTCTCCAGTGTATTTCCTGACTTTGATATTATTATATTAAGTTTTTTTTTTTTATTTTGAGAACTGAAGTTATTAGTAGTTAGATTATTAACAAATAAAATATTTTTATTAACCTTAAATCTCAAAAAATCATATATTGCTTCTGCACCAAGTATAGATCCACCAATTCCAATAATTCTTAAGTTAGAATATTTTTTTAATTTAGAAATTAAATTTTTTTTATAGCTATTTTTATACGTATTTTTTAATGAAGCTAATACTTCAAGATTCTTATTAAGTAAATTATTAAATATATTTTTAACTCTAGATCGATTTCCTTTAATTAAATAATTTTTAAAACTAATATTTTTAGTTAACATTAATCTTTTTTAAAATAGATTTTTCTAAAGAGTCATTCTCGATATTTGAAGATGTTTCGCTTTTTTGAGTAATTGATTTTTCACCTAAGATTTTTTTTAATTCAAAATTATCCTCACTGACCTGCTCTTCTTCTTTAGTTTTAGGTTCTGGTAATGAATTATAGTCTGGTGGCATAACAAGTGGATTTTTTTTTTGTACCAAAAATTCATCACTATTAGATTTTTTTGTTCCTTCTAATCCGTCTTTTACCGATTGGCATCCATTAAGAAAGATCATTAATAAAAAAAGGCAGGTTATAGACTTAATTAATTTCATTATTATTCTCTTTATTTATAAATATTTCAGCAAAAATAAGGCATACCACACCTATTGATATAAATATATCCGCAACATTAAAAATAAACCAGTGCATATTATTTATATGAAAATCAATAAAATCTGGTACTGCAGTATAATAGAGCCTATCAAATAAATTTCCCAAAGAACCACCCATTATAAGTAAAAGAAAGTAAACTTTAAAATCATTCGATTTATAAATCATTATAAAAATGATTAAAGTAACTAATGCTATTATAGTGGTAATAAAATTATAAAAATAACTTTCATCAAAAGAAAATAATCCAAAAGCAATTCCTTTATTCCAAACTAAATATAAGTTTAAAAAAGAATTAACATATATATCGACAGCATTATTACTTTCTGCAATATTTAAAACATATAATTTTGAAAACCTATCTAAAATAAAAATTATAACTACTATCAATAAATAAATTAAATATTTTTTATAATTATTTTGGGTGTCTTTCACATTCACCTTTATTAATCTTCCAACAGACAGGACATTTTTGACCTTCTGCTTTTATTGTTTCAACTGTTATTTCTTTAGAATTATTTTTTTCTACTTTGGCTCCTGAGGTAATACAAAGTTCAGAAAAATCTATATTTTTTGATAACTCAATCATTTCTTCATTTAATTTTATTAATAAATTTGCTTCTAAACTAGATCCTATTTCTTTTGTTGCTCTTTTGCTTTCAATGCTAACATTGCAAATATCTCTAATTTTTTTTAATTCACTCCATTTTTTTTCTAATTTTATATTTGATAAATTTTTTGGAATTTCAATAAATTTTTCTAAATGAATACTTTTTTTATTTTTGTCAATTAATGAAAAAATTTCTTCTGTTGTAAATGTTAAAATTGGAGCAAACCATTTTGTTAAAGACTCTAAAATAATATTTAAAACTACAATGCAGCTTTTTCTTTTACTAGAGTTTTTCGGGTCACAATATAGAACGTCTTTTCTAATATCAAAATAAAAAGCCGACAAATCTACAGTGCAGAAATTCAAAAGTTCTTTATAAAGATTATGAAAATCATATAAAGCAAAGTAATTTTTAAAATTTTCATTTAAATGGTAAATTTTATGAAGCATATATTGCTCTAATTCTGGTAAACTTTTTAAATCTAATTTTTTCATATCAATAGATTGAAAATTGTCATTAAGATTTCCCAACAAATACCTAAAAGTATTTCTAATTTTTCTGTAAGATTCTGCATGCTGTTCTATTATTGAATTATCAATCCTTAAATCTTCTTCATAGTTTGAAGAAGCTACCCATATTCTTAAAATATCTGCACCATACTTCTTTAATATATCTTCTGGTGCGATAACGTTCCCAAGTGATTTTGACATTTTAAGACCTTTTCCATCTACAACAAAACCATGAGATAAAATTGCTTCATAAGGCGCTCTACCTCTAGTTCCACATGATTCAAGCAAAGAGGAATGAAACCATCCCCTGTGCTGATCTGAGCCCTCTAAATACATTGATGCAGGCCATTTAAGGTCATTTCTCTTTTCTAGAACAAAGGCGTGGGTAGAACCGCTGTCAAACCATACTTCAACTATATCACTTAATTTTTCATAATCACTAGGATCATAACTATTTCCTAAGAATCTTTTTGAATCTTCAGAAAACCAACAATCAGAGCCTTCTTTCTCATAAATAGAGGCAATATTTTCAATAACTTTATCATCAACTAATACTTCTTTAGTTTTTTTATGAATAAAAATAGGCAATGGAACGCCCCAAACTCTTTGTCTTGAAACACACCAATCAGGTCGTGTTTCTATCATTGACTTTATTCTTTCCCTTCCCTTATTGGGATAAAACTTTGTTTCATCAATAGCTTTTAGAGCTATTTTTCTTAGACCATGACTTTCCATAGATATAAACCATTGGGGTGTGGCTCTATGAACTAATGGGGCCTTAGACCTCCACGAATGAGGATAGGAATGAACAAGATCTCCATTCGATAATAATTTTTTTTGTTCTTTTAGTTTATCAATTACAATTGAGTTGGCTTTAAAAATATGAATGCCTTCAAACAAAGGGACATTTTTTGTATATTTTCCATCTCCATCAACTGTTTCAATAGCTTTAATACCATTATTTAAACAAAGATTAAAATCATCTGGACCATGGCTAGGTGCGCAATGAACAATTCCTGTACCTTGTTCAGTATTAACAAACCTTGCTTCTAACATTGGGATTTCATATTCATAGCCTAATTTTAAAAATGGATGAGAGCAAATTGTCCCTTCAAATTCTTTTCCTTTAAAATTTTTTATTTCATTAAAATTAGTAATTTTACAATCTTTTAAAAATGAGCCTAATAATTGTTTTGCTACTACTACTTTCCTGTTTTTATAGTCACCTTCATCTTCTAATTTAATTATGCAATAATCTAAACCTTCATTAAACGCCAAAGCTTTATTTGCAGGTATAGTCCATGGCGTTGTAGTCCATATGATAATATCTACTCCTTCAAGTTCTTTAAAATTAGTTTTTCTAATTGTGAAAGAGGTATAAATAGTATCAGATTTATGATCTTGATATTCTACCTCTGCGTCAGCTAAAGCAGTTTTTTCAACAGTAGACCAAAGAACTGGCTTAAACCCTCTATACAAACTTCCTTCTTTTAAAAATTTTCCCAGCTCTCTTACAATTTGGGCTTCAGCTTCAAAGCTCATTGTGGAATAGTAGTTTTCCCAGTCTCCAACAACTCCAAGTCTTTTAAATTGTTCTTTATGAACTTCAATCCACTTTTCTGCAAATGCCCTACATTCTTTTCTAAATTCACTTATAGGTACCTCATTTTTATTTTTCTTATTTTTTTTATATTGCTCCTCTATTTTCCATTCAATGGGCAATCCATGACAATCCCATCCAGGAACATAAACAGAGTCTTTTCCACTCATTTGATGAAATCTTACAATAATATCTTTAAGTATTTTATTTAATGCTGTTCCCATGTGAATATTTCCATTTGCATATGGTGGGCCATCATGTAGTACAAATTTTTCTTTTCCAAAATTAGTTTTTCTAAGTTCTTTATAAAGATCTATTTTATCCCAATGTTTTAAGATTTCGGGTTCCTTAATAGGTAAATTTGCTTTCATTGAAAAAGCAGTTTTAGGAAGGTTTATATTTTCTTTGCTCATATCAAGCTTTTTTTAGCTACTTTTAAATCTAATTTAATTTGATTTTGAAGTTGATCAACATTTTTAAATTTTTTTTCTTTTCTAATAAATTTTACAAACTCAACAGATAAATGCTTATTATATAAATTTCCAGAAAAATTAAAAATATACACTTCTAATAAAATTTTTTCTTGTTTAAAAGTCGGTCTATAACCAAGATTAGCAATTCCTTTTAAGCTATATCTTTTATTTTTTATATAAACTTTGACAGCATAAACTCCTGGCATTGCAATTACGTAATCTTTTATATCTATATTACATGTTGGAAAACCAATTTTTTTTCCTAATTGTTTTCCATATTGAACAACACCTTCAATTGACCAATTTCTTTTTAAGAGTTTATTTGCTTTATTTAAATTTCCACTTTCTAAAAGCTTTCTTATAAATGTTGATGATATAATTTTATTTTTTTTGACTAATGGTTTTGGTTTTACAATCTTAAAGTCAAAAATTTTTTCACTAAGAATTAACTTCTTAACATTTCCTTCTCTTTTATTTCCAAATTTAAAATTATTACTTACAAAAATATATTTTGCTCTTAATTTATTATATAGAATATTTTTTATAAAAATATTAGATTTTATTTTTGAAAATTTTTTATCAAATTTTTTATTAATAACAAAATCAATTCCAAGTTTTTCTAAAATTAATTTTTTTTGATTCTGACTCGAAATACGAAAATTTTTTATTGTTTTATTAAAATACATTTTGGGCATAGGCTCAAAAGTTACTACTCCTACTTTCAACTTATATTTTTTTTTATATTTTTTAGCTAAATTAAATAATTTTTGATGTCCGATATGAAGTCCATCAAAATTTCCAATTAATAATATAGAATTTTTTTCACTCTTACTGACATTAAAATTTTTATAAAATTTTATTCTTTTTA
>MDTB01221519.1_pt1 | contig 13362 bp, 20 predicted proteins | sample 811161 | NCBI WGS metagenome assembly MDTB01 (sample SAMN05326650, study PRJNA326480) | marine metagenome | isolation source: seawater | place: Mediterranean Sea | collected 2009
TAATAATTTTTTGTTAGGTAAGTGTCATTACATCCTGTGAACGTTCCATTTGTAAGAATTGGATCGTGGCAAACATGGCCTGCTTTATTGCTGTACCCATCTGGTGCTCCTACTATCAACATCAATCCACTCAAAGACAGGTCTCCGTTGTTATCTACTGCTGATGCAAAATTTCCTGGTTGTGCAGGAATGTCTTTGCCTTGGTTACCTGCGGCGTTTACAATAATGATTCCTTTATCTGTTGCCGTTTTCCATTCATTGATAGAAGTTGTATCATACCAGTTAGTATCGGTGTAATACAAAGTACTTCCGCTCTTCTCGATAGTCGACATAGCATCAACTGTTCCATTGTGCATAATAGAGTTAGCAGATAAATTCACAGCCAACACCCCGTTGTCTGCCATAGCAGATGCTAGATCAGGTCCATATTGCTGTATCCATACACCAGGACCATTACCTATTTTTCCAATATGTAATTCTGCATCATATGCCACTCCGTGCAATTTTTCACCATTCTTTTCTGCCACCATCACACCGGCTACCTGTGTACCATGACTGTAAGTATCTGTGCATCCGTCACCGTAGTAGTTGTTGTATCTAACAGATGTAATGTTATCATCTAGGTCTTTGTGATCGCATTTTACACCTGTATCTAGTATTCCTATTTTAACACCATCACCAGTCCATCCTCTTGCATAGGCATCATCGGCATGTATGATTGCCAAAGGATCTGTTTCTCTATTCTTGCCGGAATATGCATATTCATCTGTCTGATAATATTCAGGATCACTTGTTGTGACTTCATTTTCAGTTGTATTGGTAGAAATGACAGCACTCGAAGTGGAAGTTGTAACAATGTTTTCAGTTGTTGTCGTGTCACTCTGAGTCACAGTGGTGTCAACATCACTGGTCAAAGTAACCACATCTGCTATGGTAGATGATGTTGTCACAATGTTACTATTTGCAGTAGTTGTGACTGTATCGCCTGTTGTTGTTGTAGTTGTACCATCTGACCAAGTCACTGTTTCGACAGGAGTGGTCAAAGTTGTGGTAGTCCTTACCACAGTCGAAGTGTCTGTGGTAGTTCTTTCAACGGTCGAATAAGTTTTTGTGTTTCTAGGATATGTTACTATTGTTCTTGTTGATTTTGGTGTGGTAGTTGTGACAGTTGTTGTCCTCGTCACAGTGGTAGTAGAAGTGCCATTGCCATTGTCCACAGTTGCACTGGTATCTACATATGAACTTGTTTGAGTGGGGTCACCATCTGAGGTTGTTGTTGCTGTGGATGATGACCCATCTGTAACCACTTCACTTATCACAGCATCTGAGTCTGTATAAGATGTGGTAACTGTTGGATCGGAATCAACATAACTGCTTGATACAGTATTTGTTGTTTCTGTGCTGATTTGATTTGCTGTTACTGTGGTAGAAATGATCTGGTTCACAGGATCTAAAACTGTTGCCACAGCATTGGTAGTGGTGCTGTAAGTAGGATCGCTGTATTCTGTTTCAGTTGTATCGTTGTCATAATAGTAAGTTGTAAATGGAGTTGATTTAACCGTGGTAGTTTTGGTAACTGTGCTTGTGATAGTTGTAGTCCTAGTCACTGTTACCACTGTCGATCCACTGTCATTTGTAGTTGTTGCTGAACTGTCTGTGTACACACTAGTCAGCACCGGTTCACTGGTAGAGACTGTTGTCTCCTGTGTTGTGCCAGTTGATGTATCAGTCTGTAACACACAGGCATCCTTTGTGTCTGTGTAATCTACTTTAAGACTGTTGACTGTGCCAACAAGGTTTTTCATTTTGACATACCTTGCGTCCTGTCTGATGATGTTTTGTGTCAACGGTGGTGCTTGTTCCATTTCTGTGTTTACTAGATCCCATGCTGTCAATATGGTATCAATCTTTTCTATCTTTGTGATGTAACTTGCTTTTTGATCTGCTGTGCAATAATTGTCCGGTACCGCATTGGCTTCGTTTGCCACCACTAATAAACATAATGCTAATATTAAAACAAAAATTTGATTTCTAGTCATAGACCCAAATCCTCTAGCAAGTCGTCTATGGTGCTTAAACTATCATTTACTCCACTTGGAATACTCGGTGATCCAATTGGCAAGTCGACATTTGCTGATGGTCCACTGCCACCTCCACCACAACCAGCCAGTGCTAAGATCACCAGTAGTAATGTTAGAAGAACAACCTCTCTACCTAATAACATTTAATATCCTTTCGATGTTTGTTAAGTGTTTGTGTACCATTTCGATGTACTGTGAACCAAGTTCACTGTAATCTAATAGTGTGTCTGCCAATGCATGAGCATCAACATCAAATCTGTGTGTCATGTATGCCCTTGCAATTCTAAAATCGTTGTAAGCATGATGTGTGTTTAATAACAGTAGATAGTTTGCCACTCCGTCATCGACTGTGGCATATGACCTTACTTTAAAATTTGCATTTTTATTTTTCAAAGGTGTCAGTCCCGGCACGTCTTTGTCGTAAGTTCTTATGCCGAACAAGTTGTTGCCTTCTTGTGCAAATCTACTTGACCCCCAACCTGATTCTAATGATGCCTGTGCAATCACTAGTGATTTTGGTATTGTGTTGACTCTTTCTAGTAAGTCCAGTATGCTGTTTCCGCCATATTTGACTTGCATCAAATTAATAAAATCTAACTCTTCTGTTGTAAGAGATATGCTTAAGAATTGTTTTTTCTGTATTTTTAATATGATATTTCTGTGCTGTTCGACAATGTTGTTTTGTCTTTCAACTATTGGTAAAAGCCATCCAACGAATTCTGCCTTACGTTTCTGTTCGTTCATGTTCACAAATTTCGCTGGAACATCTACGGCAATTTCACCCAGTACGTTCACTTGCAAATCTGTTGAATGCTGTGCAAACGGCCAACTCCATGCGTAGGCTGTGCTAAAGAGTACGACTATGAATATAAGCAACCTCATGCTCATATAATACTATAAGTTGGGTATTTGTCAACCTTCAAAAAACGTTAGATTTGCTTGGTAAATGTGGTCCAACCCGCCCATGCTTTATAGTGTTTGCAGTCGGATTGGTATTGGAAAAGGAACTGATTAGGACGATTGGTGTCATAACAGGGCATAAACCATCCCTTACATTTTGCATTTAGATAATCAACTAGATCGTCTTTATCCATATCTTCCATGTCGATGTGAACAGAATGTATTGTGCCTTCGACTGTGTTAAATTGCCTCTGAGTCAATTCTTTTGATTGCATCTTCGTATTTTCTAATAATAGTTTCAACTTTTAATGTGTCCTCTTTATCCAACCAAGCCACGTTGTCCAGCATGGGCAAACCATTTGGTCCAGTTGGTAATTCGTGCCTCTCTCCTCTTTTGCCGTAAAACATCCAAGGATCCTGTGCGAACATGTCTTTCTTTTGTAATGGGCTCATCATGCCCAATGGCATGAACACCATACCAAGTTGTTGGCGTTCGCTCTCATGCATGTGATTCGAAGTGAATATTTTGTTATCCCAAATACCTTTGGCCAACTCTTTGATCTCTTGATCAGTCCTGCGTCTGTATTTGGACTTCTTTAATTTAATCTTGCGTTGCTGTATCTTCATCAAGTTTGTCTAATAGTTTACCCATTACGTCTAGCACCAGATCTCCAACTTCCTCTTCGAACATTGGTTTCACACATCCGTCGCACAGTTTGTCATTGTCTACATGACCAATCTCATGGCCTTCCACAAATCTTCCTATGTCTGTGACGTGTTCGTTAAGTGATATGATTCTAGTTTCTAATTGTCCGATAGTTTTGTTCTGGTCCCAGACAAAAAATACCAAACCTAATAACAGTATAATCCTGATAAAGTCTATTGTTTTTTCGATCATATGCTTATAATATGATCAAATGCTGTAATGTCAACCTATGGTAGTTTTTCAATCCATTCAAGATGTTTTTTAAGTTTTTCCAACTCTTTTACCAGTTTTTCTTTTTCTTTGGTAATTTTATCCAATTGGAATTCTAGTTCTCTTACTTGTCTGTCTGATTCACCTGCCATATATTGAGCGGTGTATTGATTGTCATAGTGCATAGTCAACTATTATACACCCGAAAATTCTATTTCAAAATCTTTTTTTGGAAAAAACTTACTGACCACGTCTACGAAACGTTGTGCATCTTGTTCAATGGCATCTGCGTGTAGTTCGCTCTCATACACAAAATGTCCTTCTGATGTGGTATAAGTTGTAAGAACTATTTCGTCTGTGCTTTCACTGAGATATCTATCTAATCCCTCGTTCACTGCTGTGCCAAAAACTGTGGCAAAATATGAATCTTGTGAATCATCTTTAAAAACTGCTCTTACAAAATGCTTATGGTACATAGATTAATAATTGTATAACACCTTTGACACAGAGCCTGTGCCTGATGTGTCTGTTGCATCAAATTCAACAGTAGCACGGATGTAGGTTAAATTGCCAGTGAAATTGTATGTCACCACTTTAGTTGTACCACCTGTACTATCATTGTAGTCTGTGGTAGGACCTGACAGAGTAAGATTCGCCCAATCGCTATCTTGTGGATCTTTTGCCAGTGTGCCTTGGATGCCCACTTGTCCAACAAATCCAGATAGGTAAAAAGCCACAGTGTGTAAACCGTCTGTGAATCCGTAATATCCGTCTGCTTTGTATTTGTTTCCATATACAGTGGTAGTAGTACCACCGTTTGGGTGTGCTGTAGAGCCTAATATTGTTTGTGATGTGCTTGGCATACTGTATTTATTTTTTTACCAGTCCATATGCTTGGGCGAATTTGTGCCAAGGCATGCCTTCCAGGGTGTCAACATCGTCGATGTTCATCCTAGTGTGTTGTCCATCGTTGATGGTATATCCTTCGAAAATGATAGTTTCACCTTGTTCTATCACTTTGTCCAACAGCATAGTCTTGTGTGTTCTGCCTGCTCCACCGCCAAACAGTTGGATATCACATTCTCCGTATATTTCAGAGTTTGAACCTATCAACTTGCGTTTGAGGATTTTTTTAATTGTTTGCGTCTTCATCTTCTATTTCCGATCGTAATTTGTAAGTCTCGACCTTGGTTATCTTCTTGCCCATGTATAATTGTATCATGTGTAACAGTTTAAGATCTTGCACCCAAAACTTATTGAACACCACGTGTCTTTTACCAAAGCCCCACCTATTTGCGGTCTTGATTCGTTTGCCATATGGTTCTGCCCATTTAACAAATTTCTCACAGATGTTGTCGTTGTCATATCTCGAACTGTAATAATCAACAAAACATGCATATCTAAACTTGTTGTAAGGTAGTCTGTCAACGAATTTAGTGTTGTGTTTGTCAAACATCATGTCCATTTCTTTCTTGTTTGCTGGCTTTTCAATGTATTCTACAATACAACTGAAGTCCTTTTCCATATCTTCTAAATACTTTGCATTGTTGGTATAGAATGTAATTAAACGCCAATACTCATTAAACCTGCAATCTGCCAACATGTTGTTTTTCCTAGCATATCTAATAAAGTCACCCATTGCTGTGAGTTGCTTCTGTGACAGGTTCTCGAACCAACCATATTTGTCATCCATTATTTTTATTTCCAACTGTTTGATCTTTTTCTCAACTGTGTCATCTTTTGCATATCTCAACAATGTTTTGATATACTGATTGTAACCTGTAGGCATCTTCAATCTAACTTTATATGCATAATCTTCGTAGAATAGTTTTTGCGATTTTCTGATTACTACGCCCATGTCAACTCCAGTCTGCCATCTTTAATATCGATAGACACTTTGCCTTTGTTGTGTTCGTCGAATAACAATTTTCTGCCCAATGGTGTTTTGATGTCATTGTCTATTACTCTTGCCAATGGTCTCGCACCCATCTTCTCATCGAACCCTTTATCCAACAAGTAATCTACAGCGTCTTGGCTGAGTTCGACTTGTACTTCTTTGTCATTCAGTTGTTCGTTTAATTCTACTATGAACTTGTCTATGATCAGTTTCATAGTTTCTTTTCCCAATTTGTTAAACTTTATCACAGAGTCTAATCTGTTTCTAAATTCAGGAGCAAAGAAGTTTTTGACTGCGTCATCATCTGCTGTTTTAACAGTTTCTGTAAATCCTAAGTTTGCTCTTTCCATCTCTTCTGCACCTAAGTTAGATGTCATTATTAATATAACGTTTCTTAGATCTGCTTTCTTTCCGTTTGATCCAGTTATAAATCCGTTGTCCATAACTTGTAACAACACACTGGTAACTGATGAGTGTGCTTTTTCTACTTCGTCTAACAGTAATACTGCGTTAGGATGTTTTTCTATTTCATTGATCAAAAGTCCAGCACCAACGTTGCCATCTTCGTATCCTACATAACCTGGAGGTGCGCCAATAAATTTGGCAACTGAATGCCTTTCTTGGAACTCACTCATATCAAATCTTACTAGAGGCATTTTCATATGTTCACTAAGTTGCTTTGCTGTTTCTGTTTTACCACAACCTGTTGGTCCTGTAAACAAGAATGATCCAACTGGTTTGTTTTCGGATTTTAATCCTGCTCTTGCTACCACTATCTTATCAACAACCTTGTGTATTGCATCATCTTGTCCAAACACAACCTTAGTGAGACTAGGTTCAAGTTCTTTTAGGTTTGTAGATTCTTTTTGTGCAATCTGTGTTGCTTCAATGCCTGTCATTCTGCTTACTTCTTGCACCACACGTTCATGATCAATAACCATGTTGTCTGATGGATGTACTTTGAACTTGGCACAGGCACTGTCTATAATGTCTAGTGCTTTGTCTGGTAGTTTCTTATCATGGATGTACTTTGCAGAATAGTTTACTGCGTATTCTAGTGCTTCATCTGTGATTTGTACTCCGTGAAATTTTTCATAGTATTCTTTTACACCTTTCAGGATGTCTAGGGTAGTTTCTTTGTCCGGTTCATCTATTGTAATTCTGTGGAATCTTCTCATTAGCGGACGATCTTTTTCAAACGATGTCCTATATTCTTCCCATGTAGTAGATGCTATAACTTTAAGCACACCTTTTGCTAGTGAAGGTTTCAACAAGTTGGCAAGGTCAGTAGAACCCTGTCCTGATGTACCTGCACCTTGCATCATGTGTGCCTCATCTATGAACATGATTGTTTTGTTTTTCTTTTCCAATGCTTGTAGCACAAGTTTGAGTCTTTCTTCGAAATCACCTCTGTATCTAGAACCTGCCAACAGTGCTCCTATGTCTAAACTGTACACTGTGTGATCTTCTAAGAATGCTGGACATTCCTTTTTGTGTATCTTATTAGCCAGTCCTTCTGCGATTGCTGTTTTACCTACACCAGGATCACCGACCATTAGTACGTTGTTCTTTGTTTTACGGGCCAAAGTTTGTGCAATATCGTTCAGTGTATTGTCTCTACCAATCAAAGGATCGAACATGTCTTTAGATGCCATTTCACTGAGGTTAAGTGTGAAACTTCTTAATACTTTGTTTGCTTGTCCGTCGTCTATTCTTGCGTTGCCGGTATCATCTAACCCCATTGCCTGTGATTGATTGACATAGTCAGCAACTTCTTTTTTGTTGATTTTGTATTTTTTCATTAACCATGCAACAAAACTTTTGTCTTCAGAGAACATAGACAAAAATATATCAACTGGTTCTATTTCTTCTTTGCCTAAGAACAACACAGAAGTGAAACATCTATTGAATACTCTTTCTAAAGAAGATGTCTTCTTAGGTGTGTACTCACCTTCTTGTTTGGTTTGGATTGAGTCGAGTTGTGTTTCTAAGTAGCGGGCAAGATCCTTCCCCATATCTGCAACTTTGATTCCAAAGTCTAATAAAAACTCTTTGAAGTCCTCGTCGTGTAACATTGCAAACAACATGTGTTCTATTGTCACGTAGTCGTGTTTATATTTCTTGGCAGTGTCGACTGCATGATTGAATATTTTTTCTAATGAACTATTTGGTACTAACATATTATTTTATTTTAGTATAGATTAACCTATTGTCAAGTCTTACTACTAAAAATTTTTGGCAAGTATATCTTTTTGCTCCTGTGTAAGGTTTGATGGAATACTTATATCAATCCTCACAAATAAATGTCCTTTGGTAACTGACTGCATTATAGGCATGCCTTCATTAGGCAATCTGATAAATGTTCCAGGTTGTGTACCAGGTTGAACTGTTGCTTTAATTGTTTTGCCATAAAGTGTTTTGATAACAATCTTTGTTCCTAGCATAGCCTCAAATGCATTGATCTGTTTTGCTGTGTACAAATCGTTTGCTTTACGTTCAAAAAATGGATGTCGATTGATTTGCAATCTAACTTGTAGATCACCTGGCTCCAATCCTTTCAATTGATCGTCACCTAAACCTTTATAGTTTAATGTCATGCCATTGTTAACACCTGCAGGTATATCTAAGTCAACAACCTGTCTCCGACCAGATCCCAATTGAACTGATATCTGTTTTTTAATACCATGGTATGCTTCTTCTAATTTTATCGGCACAGTGATAGACATGTTTCTATTCTTACGTGGACGCCTCTGTTGCCAACGTTGGTTCGGTCCACCAAACATATCTTCGAATTGTTCAAATATATCAAAGCCAAAAGGTTGTCCACGTTGGAACTGTGGACCTGGACCAAACTGTCTTATTTGATCATACTGTTGTCTTTTTTCGGGTGTTTTCACTGAATCATATGCTTCGTTTATTTTTTGAAACTTTGCACTGTCTCCCCCTTTGTCAGGATGATGTTGCATTGCAAGTTTTTTAAATGCTTTTTTAATTTCTTGATCTGATGCTGATTCTGATACACCAAGAGTATCGTAATGAGTAGCCATAACTTATTTTAACATATCCAACACGATTTCGCTAACAACTTTGTTACCTGCGTAGTTCATATGATTTGGTAATGTTGACCATCCATCGGTGTTGTCAGGAGTTTGGTAATCATAACTTATCCTTGCAAGACTTTTTTCTCTATATGCGTTTGGCAAATAGACGTCCCAATCATAATCTCTGTAAGGTAATTCCTTCGTACTGAAACTATACAAATGTAGCATTTTGGTTTGGCACCCTATCTTGTAGCATTCGTTAATAAGTGCAATGTGTGTCAACTCGTGGAAACCAAAATCCATAACATGTTCGTAATATTCATGGCCTGCTTTCCAAACAGCATCATCATTTTTGTGGATGTCACATGGCCTAGCGCCAAGTGGACGATCATGTCTGTTTGCTAATCTATAAGGATCTGTGTGAGTGAAAATTATCAAGTCTGGGTCAAGATGTAGAATCTTTTTGGTATGCTTTAAAATTGTGTATTGATTTGCACCTTGCACACCCTTCCAGATCTGTGTAGCATTTAATTTTTCTTTAACAATGCTTGGCCATGTCTCAGGACCTGTGTCCGCACAGAAACTATCACCTACAAATGCAATCTTCATACGGTGTATTTAAAGTAAGTTAGTGTGTGAGTTACTTTTTGCCTTTTGAAGTACCAGCATACAAACCAAACCATGCCGCACCTGCACCTACTACAATCGAAACAAGTCCTGATTGTTCAAAAGTCGGATTAGGCAGTGCCATGAACCATATGGTCACTTTGTATAACAAATAGATATAAACTGATAGGAATGCTCTTGGAAAGATTCTCCATTGATCAACTGCTACTGCTAAATGTATTAACCATTGAAAGGGATTTTTGGATGAGTCTACTGTATTTGTATCTACTTCTAGATCAATTTGTACTGTTTTCTTTACATCAGCCATCGCTACTATTTATTTTTCTTTTCTAATTTTTGGAGTCGCTTTTCTAAATCATCTATCTTTGATGTGATTTTGGGATATTTTTTACGCCAAGCATTCGGGTCATTTTGTAACCAAGTCCAACCCCACCGCTTGACTAGGTACTCTAAGGTGCGATCGAATTTAGCAACACCCCATGTTGCCATTTTAGTATCTTTGAACCAGAAAAGGAATGCGGCACCAAACAGAGAACCAAATATTGCTGTATAAATCCAAAGACGATCACTCGCCATTCTTTCAATCATGTCCCACATTGTGTGTATATTTATTTTATTTGGCTGGTAAGTCTTCTTCGGTCACAGGTTCGTAGTAATCTTTGTATGCGATTATCACGTTGCGATGTTCTGCCAGTGCTGTGCGTATTTGTGCAAAGTTCTTAGCCACTAATTCATATCCGTCTTGGTCGAGTGCGAATAACACCACTTCACCTTTTGGATTCTCACTAAGTTTTGCCCAAACTTCTTCTGCGTTTTCAGGAGTGATAATAATCCATTCTACAGGTTCAAGACTCAATGGTGCTGGCAAATCAATGCCTATTGGTGTTTTTGGTTCTGGTCTGTTCAATACTTCTATTGTTTTCACTGCTGTGGTACAACCTTGTAGCAACCAAATGCCTAATAGTACTGCAATTATTTTCATAAGTTCTTTTCTTTCCACGCATCTGACTGTGCTTCAGGGTCAAAGTTAGGATTGGCTATGCGCCAACATTCTGCATTGATCTCGCTTGGTTTGGTTGCGTTCAGTTCCTTCTCAGTTAGTTCGGCACCCGACACAATCTCAATACAGCGATTGGCGTTTACTGATGCATTATTAAGTACCTTCTCCACTAGGGTTGGTTTTGTTTCTGCAAGTACACCGATATCATGTCTCCCTAATTTGTCTGACAAACTTTTTTCAGATGCTTTCAGTTTAGAGTTTTTATCTTCTAGTTCTTTATTGATGATTTGTATCTTAGCAAAGTCTTTTTTCATCTGCTCCACTAATGCTTGTTGCTCACCGACTGCTGATTCTAATTTGGCATTGTTGGCTTCTGATATTTTTAGATCTGCCTGTAACTTTTGTACATACCAATAACCTCCAGCACCGCCGGCGATTACGAACAACATCAACATTAATTTTATTTGGAACATTATGCTAGTGCTTTGATCCTGTCTCTAAGCCTTTCTGCTCTTGCACCCACTTGTTTTGCCCAACGTGAGTCCATCATCTCCACTGCGGCCTTGTCCCAGTCACCTGCGTTAACGCCCGCAATAAATTTTTTAAATTTAGAAAGTCTAGGTCTGCCCATGTTAAACGTCATGTTCACTATCACTTGCTGTGCCTCTTCTGGTAAAGAATCTAAGTCAGGAAAGATTTTCTTCGCTTCGTCCACCATCACAGCAACATCTTTGTCAAACACTGCATTCACTCTATCTTCTGTGATAGGAGTTCCTACAGGTTTGCCGTGTTCTTCGTCTGACTCTACAACAAGATGGCCAATGCCAAATGTTGGATAACCTAGATGGTCGTTGTATATCTCGTATTTTACACCCTCGTCTATTTTGAGTGTCTCGCGTAATTTATCGATGTTCATTATACTACCTCGTTTGTGTATTGCAAGGGGCTTACTGCCATCACTTGCTCTAAGGTATTTAATTGGTATTGGTATCTCTTGGAATCTTTGTAAAATTTGAACTCCCACTCATCTTGCTCTGTAAGTATTTTAAGTTCAGAAATAAGTTTGTCTATTTCTTGCACTGATTTTCTTGTGCGTGGAAATTCAGCAAACACTTTGTAGTCACCACGTCTGTTTGTGGAGTTCACAGAGTCTGCGTCAAGTACTTCGTTGTATCCTTTTTCGATAAAGTTTTCTAAGTCTTTTGCAACATCTATGTACTTCGTGTCAAAATCTAGGACAATAACGTCCTTGTCTTCACCCATCTTGCTCTTGTAACGATCAACGCCAAACACTGACCCAACGTAGTCGCGTAGATCGCCTGATTCGATTGATGTATCTAAAAATGAATAGTCTTCCATTACTTCTTCTTTGTCTTCTGTGCCGAATGATTTAAGCACAGGCTTAGGCATACATACCTCTACGATCCAAACTGGTTCTGGGTCAAACTTAGGTTTTTTAGTGCCTGGTCTGAAGTCTGAGTAACTTTCTATCTTACGTGGTTGTAACAGTTTATCTTTCTTGTAAGTAACCTTACATCCATTTTCAGTAAGTCGTGTGCCACCTTGTGGATTCGGCATTTCGTTTGTCTTGTACATAAATGCACACTTGACTCTATGACGCTCTACAATCGGTCCTTCTACCAACTCACCCTTTTTCCAGTTGTCATACAAGTACAGATCTAAGCGATCAAAGACTCTTTCGAAGTCAGTGAGTATTTTGAGTTGTCCTGTATTCTCGTATAATTGTTGGACGTTCTTTAAAACTTGGACTATATCGTACATTAAGTATATTTATGCGTCTGGAAAGTACTTTGGATAATGCTTTTTAAGGTACTCCATTGCTTGATCATATGATACAATCTTATCAAAACTGTTCTTTTCTATTGTTTTGTTGCGTGTGTCTAGTATCATTTTGGCAGTTTGCAAGTCATTTGTTTTGATATTGTTCTTAAATCCAATGCTTTCGTTGAACTGTGTGGCATTAGGTATATCACGCCAACCTTTGATACCAGTAATCTTGTTGTCTCTTGGTATAACTGAGTATGTGATTAAAACGTATCTACTATCCATATAAAAGTTCGCTGTATGGTATGTAGTCTTGTATTTTGATACCTCGAGAATTATCAATGGATGTGTTCCATTTGTGTAATTGTTTCCTAAACATTATCGACTCAGGCTCATTTTCAAATTTACTTTGGAGTGTCTCTACTACTTCATCGTAGAATCTATTGAGATTTTCGAAATACGCAAGAGAATGTTTGTCCACTTTGTTCAATTGATCTAAAGCAAAGTATCTATAATCAGTCGTTGCGTATATCATGTCTTGGAACTGTGGCCCGTGTAAAAATATTGGTTGCATATCCCAAATCACATTTGGCATTTGGTGAGTTTTTGCAAAGCCATATGCCCAATCTATAAAGGTTCCTAGGTTGGCAACATTAATAATACTCACTGTTGGTGTAAACACTAGATGATATTTTGTCTGTGATTCACTTACTTTCTCCATCAACAGATTCATATTCTTTTGTATATGGTTCCATTTGCTAGGATACCTTATATATTCTTGCACACCTTCTATGCCATCGATACTTAGGTTAAGCGTAATTTTTTTGAATTGGTTAATGGTGTCCAAAAATCTTTGTTGGAAGTTTGTGACGTTGGTGTTGAATACAAGTGAGATGTTTTCAGCATATCCTTTGTCTATTAATTGTTGCAGGAAGTCATAGTTACCTTGCACCAGTGTAGGCTCCCCACCTGTAAGATAAATTAGTTTGACAAAAGGCATATAATTTTTTAGGTCTTCCCAGAAATTTGGATTTTCATACCAATCAAATGTGTAACTTTTTGCACTGTCAGGCGCCAGTAATCTAAATTGTTCATCCTTATCTGCTATTGCCTCA
>MDTB01153564.1_pt1 | contig 13361 bp, 11 predicted proteins | sample 811161 | NCBI WGS metagenome assembly MDTB01 (sample SAMN05326650, study PRJNA326480) | marine metagenome | isolation source: seawater | place: Mediterranean Sea | collected 2009
AGCAGAAGGAAGTTCTGAAGATGAAATAGATCTTTCTAATACTATTGCTGAAATTGTTACAAATTCTGATACTGGAACAGCTGCTAAAGTTTTAGAATCTTTAGAAGAATTTTCAGAAGACTCAGACTCTAAATTATCATTAAATGTAGTTTCAAATTTAACCAAACAAGAAAATTATGAAGAGAAAATGGAAATACTTTCAGTAACTTCTTCAATTGTTGAACAAAGTATAAATACATTAGTTGAAAAGGCTATTGAAAATGCATCATCAGAAGAGGATCTAAATTTAGTTTCAGATATAGTTGAAAATAGTAAAGGCACAATTGCAGATAAAATTATTAATAGTGCAAATAAAAATGAAGCAAGCAAAAAAAAAATTACAGAAGTTATAGTAAAAGTTGTTGAAAAAAATCCTGAAAAAGCTGTTGAAATTATAGAAAAAAACAAAAACACTAATACTGTACTTGAGACGGTTAAAACTAAAATTGAAAAGGGAGAAGCAGTATCTACCGATGATTTTGAAGATGTTTTTGAAAGTAATGTTTCTCCAAATTAATTATGGAATTATCAAAAAATAAAAAACATCATTATTTATTTTTTTTTATACTATCTGTCTACACAATATTTAATGGTGGAAATTCAAATTTATTAATTCAAATTAATTTTATTTTAATTAGCTTATTTTTTTTAACATGTCTAAAAGATAAAAATTATAATCTGCATTTTGAAAATTTTTATAAAAATAATAAAGTGTCATTGATATTCTATTTTATTTTTTTACTATATTTAGTTTTTCAAATTTTACCGTTACCTATTGATATTTTAAAAAAGTTTTCTCCTGAAAAATATTATTATTTAAATAATCTTTCATCTGATAGTTCATATTCATCAATAAGCTTATCACCAATAAACTCATTTTTTCAATTATTAAATTTTATATCATTACTAATTTTGGTTTTTATTTTAAAAATGATTTTTTATACAGAAAGACATAAGAATAGAATGTATTTATTTTTAACCTTTTCTGGTTTCTTTTGTTCTTTAGTTGCTTTAATTTTTTATCTTTATGGTAATCCTGATTTTTTATTTTTAAAAAATGATTATTATAAATCTGCTTCAACTGGTTTTTTTATAAATAGAACTGTTTTTGCAATTTTTTTGCTTTTTTCTTTAATTTCAAGTCTGGAATTACTCAAAAATCTAGACTTAAATGTTGAAAAAAAAAAAGATAATTTTTTTCTTAAAATTTACGTGAGATTATTCATTATTTTTATTACTATTGGAATTATCACTAGTTATTCTAGAATAGGAAATTTTTTACTTTTAGTAACTGTATTGTTTTATTTTATAAATGAATTTTTTGTTAAAAAGAATAGTAATAAAGTTTTTAAAAGTACAATTTTACTAATTATTTTTTTTGATGTTTTAGCTTTAGGTGTCTATTTTGGAAGTTCCCAAATACTTGAAAGATTTTACTTTTTAAAAGAGGAATTTTCTGTACTTTCATTAGAAGATATATCGTTAAATAGATTACAAATTATTAGATTTGGATTAAATCAAATAAATAATTTTTTGTTTTTTGGTTATGGTAGTGGAGCTTTTGAAACTCTATTTAAAATAAATTTTCATGAGCTAGGTATTCAATACGCTAATCATGCTCATTCTGATATTATAGAATTTTTTGGTGAATTTGGATTAATTGGTTTTACTTTAATAACTTTTTCTTTAATAAATTTTGTTATAAATAAAAAATTTTATAGTTTTATAAATCTTATAATTTTGATTTACTTAATTGTTTTATTGGCTTTTGATTTTTCTTTACATGTACCTTTTATCCAAGTTTTATTTATTATATTTTTAAGCCTTAATAAAAAAAATAGCTTACGTTAAAAATAAAGTTTAAATAATTTTAAAAATTTATTCTGTAAGGTTAGCATTTGAACCTTTTACTCCTTCTTGAATTATAGGGTTATAAGATTTAAATAAATCTGTTTGAGGAAGCAATAAACTGATAACCCTATTCCATTTAACTATTCTTGCAGGAGGAATAAATATTATATCTTTTTCCAGAAGCATAAATTTTCTACCAGTTACTAAATTAACTGGATTTTTTATATCTAGTTTAAAAACATCTAATTCTAAAAATGAATTATTTTTTTCTCTAATTACAAAAATTTTTTTAGCATTTGCAGTCAGTTGATTTAAACCACTGGTTGAAATAAGTTCCGTTAAAGAATAGTCCAAATTTGGAAAATATACACCTGGTTTACTAACTTCACCAAATACGTGTATTTGATCTGAATTTCTATCTATGAAAATTACATCATCTTTTTTTAAGTAAAAATTTTCTTTATCATCAGTACTTCTAAAAGCATTATCTAAATTTATTTTGTAAACTTTATTCTCTCTTCTTAAAAAACCTTTTGTTCCAAAAAGTTTGTCTGCTGCGCTTGGATTAAAGTTAGCTTGTATTGCAGCTTCAATTAATCTAATAGGCTTTTGGTTTAAATTAAGAGTGATTTGATTTCTTACAGCTCCTATAATATAGACTTTGCTACTATTAAATTCTTCAATATTAATTTGCAAATCAGGATTTTTATAAAAATCTTCAATAATTTTTAATAAATAATTTTGAGCTTGATTAAGTGTAAGATTATTCAATTTTACTTTGCTTATAAAAGGAAGGTCTATCATTCCATCTTCATCAATAAGGTATGTACCATCAAGATCATCAGTGTCAGTTAAATTTATTGATAAAGAATCTGCTGGTCCTAAAACATATTCATATTTATATTCATAAATATTTGGAAATTTATTAACTTTATAATCTAGTTCTTCAATTTTATTTTCATTATAGTTTTCTATTTCATCTAAAGTGAGTGAGTTAATATCTATGATATTTATTTTTACATCATTCATTGAAAATTCATTTATTAAAGAATCCTTTTCTTTAAGTTTTTTTTGTTTCGGATTTTTGTCTATTCCAGGTAACGACACACAACTATTCAAAAAAAATAATAGTAAAAATACGATCTCAAACTTTTTTTTAAAACAAATCATTTTGCTAATTATTATATTATTTTTGATATTAAAGTGAATTTTTTATACTTATTAATATTGAAATTATTAATTTACAATAATATATGCGACTGTTTTGACAATTATACTATGTTTTTTTAATTATCGAATTATACAAAAAAATATATTAAAACTTCAATTTACTCAAAAATAAAAAAAATATGATAGAAAGAATAAACTCTATACTGAATATATTTGATGTAGGTGATTTAAAATTTTTTTTTCTAGTAGCAAAAAAAAATATTAAAAATTTAATTGTATTATCTTTAATAATTTCTCTATTAGCTCTATTCATTTCTCTAAATCAAGAGAAGAAATATTTAAGTAAAGGAATTATTGTGATAGAACCAAACGATAGTAATATTGTAAATATTGAAGAAGTTTATTCAGTAGAGTCTCGTATTAACAGAATTAACAATCAAATGGCAATTTTGAAAAGTGATGAAGTTCTTGAGTATATTATAAAAGATAAAAAGAGCTCAATGCAATTTAAAGATCTTTATTCTCAAAATAAAGTAAATTTTATTCAAAGAATTTTAAAAAAAGAAAGTAAAATTGATGATAATTTTTTAAAAAAAACTTTAACTAATAACTTTAAAGTAAAAAATATACCAAGAAGTGATGTATTAGAACTTTCTTTTACGTCTATAAATCCTAAAATTTCTCAACTAGCATTATTATCTATTATAGAGTCTTATCAAAGATATGAGATCGATAGTAAGATCAAAATAACAAATTACGCTAATCAAAAAATTACTGAGAGGTTAAAAGAACTTGTTTCCCAAATGGACAATGCCCAAAAAAAATTATCAAATTATAAAAGAGAGAATAATTTAGTAGACACAGGGAATGTAAAAGAATTAAAGATAAAAGAAATCGAATCTATTTCTTCAAGAATAATTGAAGCCAAAAAAAGTTATCAAGAACAGCAAAATGATTTATTATCAATTAAAGTTGCTGAGGGAGATGTGGATGCACTTTTAGCAATAGAAGACTTAAGATCAAGAGAAGAAATTTCAAATTTGAAAAATACTTTAAATGCAAATGAAAGTAATATGCAATCTTTATCCCTTATCTACACTGATAAGCATCCAAAGATTATTCAAGCTATAGAGCAAAATGATAATCTAAAAGCTCAATTAGATGATTTACTTGCCGAAAATATTCAGCAAAAAGCATTTGAACTTAGCAACATTGATAGTTTTATAAGACTGTCCGAAGAAGAACTCCAAAATGTTACTGATGAATTAAGAATTTTAGAGGAAAAAGAGGCAGGTATGTTAAAGTTTTCTAGAGAGCTTGAAAGTAGTCGTAAATTATATGAAACTTTTTTACAAAGAGTTAAAGAAACTAATGAAGCTCAAAATTTACAAGTATCTAAATTAAAAACAATAGAATCTCCAAATTTACCTTTGGATCATTTTTATCCTAAGCCTGAAAAAAATTTTATGTTAACTTTTATTATATCATTTTTAGGAATTTATGGACTATTGTATTACAGAGAAATGAATTCTTCTGTAATAAAAAGCCCAGAAGCTATCGACTCATTAAATATTCCTCAAATAGGAATATTGCCTAGAGTTGAAAAATTAAAAAGAGGTTATCATATTCTTCAAATGTTTGTTGAAGATGGATCTTCTAGTTTTTCAGAAGCAATTAGATCCTCTAGAGCAATTATAGAGTCTAAATTTAATAAGAATAAAAGTTACATGGTAACCTCATCAAATCCATCAGAAGGTAAAACTACTTATGCTTTTAATCTGTCTTTATCATTAGAAAAATCAAATAAAGTCTTATTTATAGAAGCAGATATTAGAAGACCATCAGTTTTAAATGGATTTTATCAATTTGATAAAGAAATATTAGGCTTAGGTGAAATTATTTCAGGATCAGCCCAATTAAAAGATGTAATTTTCAAAGTTCCAGGTACAGAATTGGACATTATTACTTCAGGTGAAAAGAGGTTTGATATGTCCGATATTGTAAGCAAAGATCAAATTAAAAAATTTTTGGATGTTTTAAAATTGGAGTATGATTATGTTATTATCGATTCTCCTCCAGTTCAACCTGTTTCAGATACGCTAATTTTAACTCAATCTTCTGATTACAACTTATTTGTAATAAGATCTGATGAGACAAGAACAGCTTCGTTTATGTCTTCAATTAAAAAAGTCCAAAATGTAGGTGCCAAAATTAATGGTATTATTATAAATGATTTAGACACATCTAAAGATAGTTATTACAGCTATTATTATAGTTATTCACCAGAATATTATACAAAAAGCTAATAATGTTCAGGCTTGAAAAAGTTTTTCAAAATGATGATACTGGCTATTACCTTTTTATAAACATAATAAAATCTTTTATAATTTTAATATCTATATATATTTTTTCAATTTTAGAAAAAAATTCAATATACGATTTATTAAATTTTGAAATTTTTAAAAATTCAAAATATTCATTGTATTCAATATCAATAGCATCTTTTTATTTTTTAATATCATTTTATTTCAAAAAAAAAGATTATAGAAAAAATTTTATATCATTTATTAAAGAAGATATCTTAAATATTATTATATGCCATGTATTAATATTTTTCTTTTTTTTTATTTTTAAGATTAGTTTTGAAATTAATATTACCACAATATATCTAGGAATTTTTTTAATTACTATTTTAATCATATTAAAATTGTATTTTAATAACTTGTATGATCAGTTAATTGAAAAAAATATAATTCAAAAAAATATTATGTTAGTAGGTTCATATGATGAGATAAAAAAAATTTTAAAGGAGGAGTTCGATAAAATACTTGTTTTTAAATGTTGCTTAATTACGGATTACCATAAACAAGATATAAGATATATTAGAAGTGAGTTTAAATTTCCAATCTTTAATGAAAATGAAGATATAAGATCTATCTTGGAATATCATTCATTAGGTCAAATTTGGATTATTAATGCTGGTAAAAAAGATAAAGAAAAATCATTTAATAAAATTATTCAATTTTCTGTCGATACACTAAATGTTAAATTAGATGCTGCAGATAATTTAAAAGGTAAAAAACTTCTAGGAAACAAATTTGAATATGAATTTTATGAGTTTTCAAGATTTTATGGAATTAATCTATTTTTTAAAATTTTGATTGATAAAATTTTATCTATAATTTTTTTAATTATATCCGGACCAATTTTATTAATATCATCTATAGCCATATATTTAGAGGACGGTTTTCCAATATTATTTACACAAAATAGAACTGGTTGGGATGGAAGAAGATTTAGAATTTATAAATTAAGATCTTTAAAAAAAACAACTTTTGATAAAACTAAACAAGTGACAAAAGATGATGTTAGACTTTTGAAGATAGGAAAAATAGTTAGAAGATATAGTATAGATGAATTACCTCAATTTTTTAATGTATTAAACGGTGATATGTCGATAGTAGGACCTCGTCCACACATGGTTGAGCACGACATACATTATTCAAGTTTATTTTTTAACTTTTTAAAAAGACATAAATGTAATCCAGGATTAACAGGATGGGCGCAGGTAAATGGACTTAGAGGGGCGACACCAAACCCAGAAATAATGAAACGAAGAATGGAGTTTGATTTGTGGTATCTAAATAATTGGACAATTTGGTTGGATTTATACATTATATTCAAAACTTTTTATGCTCTTATTAAATATAAGGGTGATTAATTATTAAAATGATAATACATAAATTAATTCATTTAAATGGAATTATCACTCGATATATTAACTTTAAGTATTTTTATAACTTCAATAAAATTATTACTCTATTTGTTTCTAAAAAAAAAATTGTTAAAATTAAATTAAATTCAGACACTTATTTTAGTTTTTATTTAAAAGATCCATATTGGAATAGACTTATTTATCCTAAATTTAAATATGAGCCAGAAGTAGACTTTTTATTAAAAAAGTTAAAATATATAGATTTTTTATTTGTGGATGCAGGAGCTAATTATGGATACTGGAGTTTATTAGCTTCATCAAAAAAATTTAACAAAAAAAAAGTAATTGCACTTGAACCATTAAAATCTAACTATTATTTTTTAAATAAAAATAAATTAGATAATCAAAATAGGTTTAAATCTTTAAATCTAGGAGTGGGTGAAAAAAAAAAGTACACGAAAATTTATTATAACAATCAAATGTCTAATGTTGGTGCCTCTATTTATGAAGATAATAAAAAAAAGTTAATTTCTGAAAAAATTAAGATTGATAAAATTGATAATATTCTTTCAAAAAGAAAAGAAAAAAATCTAATTATTAAAATAGATATAGAGGGAAATGAAATAAATGCTTTAAATGGAGCCAAAAAAGTATTGAAAAAAAACTGTTTAATAATTTATGAAGATCATACTAGTGATAAATTTCATTTAAATTCAAAATATTTTTTGAAAAAAAATTTTTCAATATTTTTTTTTAATGGTAAAAAAATGTGTCAAATAAGAAAAATCAGTGAATTAAATAAAATCAAAAAAAAAAAACATAAGGGATATAATTTCATAGCAACGAAATCATCTTTTTTAAAAAAAAATCTATATTAATAAATACTAAATGAAAATAATTAAAAAAATAATTAGAGATAAAAAAAAAATATTTGTATTTGATGATAAAAAAAAAATTAGTGTATTAAAGATTTATTTAAAGGGAGATACATTAAATGAATTTAAAAATGAAATTAAAGGATACAAATATTTTAAAAAAAATAGAATTTATAAAATTCCGAAATTAACAAACTTTTCTAGAAGTAATAAAATTTGTTATATAAAACTTGAGTTTATTGACGGCAAAAAAGTTAAATTTTTAAATTTTAATGAAGTATTTAAAAATAATGTTAAGTTAACAAAAAAAGTTTCTAACAATACATATATTGATGATATTTTAAAATTTTATCAAATTAAAAAGAATATTGAATTAATTAAAATAGCTAAAAATATAAAAGAATATTTGAAAGAAAAAAATTTTAAAAATAATTTAAAATTGTCATTTACACATGGAGATCTAGCACCTTTTAATTGTTTGAAAAAAGATAATGATTTTTATGTATTTGATTTTGAAAAGTTTAAAGAACGTTTTTTTTTATTTGATCATATAAATTGGTTATTTCAACCCATTATGTTCAATCTTGGGCATGTTTTAATTTCAAAAAAATTTATATTCAGAAATACATTCATTTCAAAAAATATTCTAAAATATCATAAGCTTTTTATTTATTTTATGTTAAAAAAAATATTAAATCATTATAAGATTAATAGAAAGGAATTCACTAAATTCTATCTATTCTACTTATTTGAAAAACAATCTATTTTATTGTCCGATATAAAGTTTGTTAGAAATAATCAAAATAAAATATTAACAAAAAAATTAATTATTATGATTAAAGAGAATATAAATTTTATTATAGATAATGCAAAATTTTAAAATTATTGTTTTTCTTGGTGTTGATGGTTCCGGTAAATCAACTCTAATAGACTCTATTGTTAAAAAAAATAGATTAAAGTTTAAAAAAATACATTTCAATCCTGATTATTTTCAAAAAAAAAATAAACAAATTACTAATCCTCACCTTAAAAAAAAACGAGGAAAAATTTTTTCTTTATTAAAAATTATGTATTGGGTTATTAATTATCAAATATTTAAAATTTTAAATTTTAATTCAAAAAATATCTATATTTTCGATAGATACATATACGATATTATATTAGACCCTTTAAGATATAGATTTTCATTACCAAATAAATTAACAAAATTATTTATCAAATTTATAATAAAGCCTGATTTAATTATTCTACTTACTGGTAATCCATACAAAATTTACTCAAGAAAGAAAGAATTGAAATTAAACGATATGATTAGATTAAATAATAAATACATCAAATTTATTAAAGAATTTGATCAAAAGATTATCTTAAACTGTTTAGATACAATTGATATTAATAAAAATAAAATATTGAATTATTTAAAGAAACTATCTTTATAAAATTTAATAGTTGATTGAAGCCCTTTATCAAATGGTATATTTGGCCTCCAATTAATTTCTCGTCTAATCTTTTTAATATCTGGGTAAAGTTTTTTTATTTCATCTTTTCTAAATTTAATTTTTCCATACAATGGAATACCACCTTTAGAAATTTTTTTGATCTTTTCAATTATTTCTCTAACTTTTATGGGTTTTCCAGAACCTATATTAAAGATTTGACCTTTTGATTTATTTGATTTAATCAATTTAAAAATTGCTTTAACAAGATCGTCTATATAAATAAAATCTCTTAATTGTTCACCACTTGAACAGTTAAAAGTCTTGTTTCTTAAGCATGCCATTATGGTAATAGGTATTAATCTATTTTCATCCTGTTTTGGACCATATGCAAGATACAACCTTAAAATTGAAGCAGGGAATTTTTTTTTCTTATATAAGTCGATCAAATATCTAGATGCTAGCAACTTAGCTTTACCATAAGTTGATTTATTAGACTGAATATTGCACTTAAAACTCTCATTTTGAGGAGATTTTTTAAAACCATACTCAACACAACTACCAATTTGTAAAAATATTATTGGCGGATTGTGTAAAAAAATATCAGCTAAATTTTTACATCCATTATAATGACTTTTATGGGTTTTTTTTTTATTAGTATGGTCAACATAACCACCAAGGTTTACAACATAATCAAATGGTTTTTTAATTACTTTCTTTAATTGTGTTTTATTTGAAATATCACAAAAGATATATTTAACTTTTTTTAAATATCTTATTTTTTTTGCAGGTTTAGTAGATATACTTGTTACAATAAATTTCTTTTGAATTGCTTTTTTTGCCAAATGATAACCAATAAATCCTGTTCCACCTACAATTAAAATATTTTTTTTTTTCATTTTATTTAAATATATGTTTGTATAATCTTTTTAATGTATACCTTGGTGAATGTATAAAAGCTAAAATTATATTTAGTAAAGAAAATAAGTATTTCTTTTGAATAAATGAGTAAGCTGATATTTTGTAATATGTTTTAGAGTAATCAAGAATTTTACGTGGAATTCTATAAGAGGGTTTGTTCCAAAAATTATTATAAAAATGATCTTTTGATATTTCTTTCCTCCCACTTCTTCTTTGCCTCATATTATAATTTAAAAAATGTGTTATTTCACACTGTCTCATACTATTTTGTACACTGTAACTTGTCTCGTGGACTCTGTAATAATAAAGTGGTTTATTAATAGTTTGTATTAAAAAACCTCTTTCAGCAATTTTATAAAATAAATCAATATCTGCAGCTATATTATCTTTTAAATAGCCACCAACTTTAAAAAAAATATTTTTGTTAACAATTATACTTGGATCTATCAATGAAAAACTCTCATTATTTGAGTACATTTTTTTAAATGCTTTTTCATTGGTTGGTCCGGTGAATCGATTAGCTATAGTTTTATTTTTATAATTGATATATTTTCCATATGTTGAAATTACTCCTAAGTTTTCAGAAGAATGATTGTTAATAAAATTTATTTGCTCTTGAATACGATTTATGTCACATTCATCATCAGCATCCATTAAAGCAAACCAATCAAATTTTGACGCAATTATACCTGTTGTTCTACCCTCATAGAGTGTCTCATTATTCGTATTTGTTAAAATTTTTATTCTATGGTCTTTATTTTGATAAGATTGTAAAATTTTAGAAGTACCATCATTTGAGTCATTATTTACAATAACAAATTCAAAATTTGTAAATGTTTGATTTAAAATACTTTCAATTGCTTTGCCAAGAAATTTTTCCCCATTTTTGACACTCATAATTATGGATATATTTTCGACTTTATTTATCATTTAAAAAATTTCGTTTTGTTATAATATTTATCTAATGATTTACCTATAAGCCACCTAAATAAACCTATAATTTAAGATAAATAATTACTTATTACGGTTATTGTAAAATGGTGGTAATAATAATTTCTTTACAATATTAATAATGAAAAATTAATGATTTTAAATAATTTTAAAAATAAAACTGTTGTAGTCACTGGACATACAGGTTTCAAAGGATCTTGGTTATCACAATGGCTAGTATTACTAGGAGCTAAAGTGATTGGTATATCTAATAGTATACCTTCTAAACCATCTCATTTTAAACTAATCAATTTAAAAAAAAATATTGTAAATGAACAAATAGACATAATTAATTTAAAAGAATTAAAAAAAATTTTTATAAATTACAAACCAGATTATGTATTTCATTTAGCTGGGCAAGCTTTAGTAAAAAATTCTTTTACTGATCCAGTAAATACTTGGCAAACTAATACTATCGGCACATTGAATATTTTAGAAAGTTTAAAAAAATTAAAAAAAAAATGTATAGTAATATTAATTACTAGCGATAAAAGTTATAAAAATTTAGAAATCAAAAGAGGATATCGGGAAAGCGATATTTTAGGAGGTCACGATCCATATAGTGCATCAAAAGCAGGAGCTGAATTAGTAATACAATCACATATTAAGTCTTTTTTTCCAAAAGAAAAAACAAAAACTTTAATTTGTGTTGCAAGAGCAGGAAATGTTATTGGTGGAGGAGATTGGTCAAATTATAGGTTAATTCCTGACTGTATAAAGTCTTGGACAGTAAATAAGAAAGTTGTATTGCGAAGTCCAAACTCTACTCGACCTTGGCAACATGTATTAGAAGCCATTTGGGGCTACTTACTATTAGCTTCAAAAATGAAAAAAGAAAAAAAATTACATGGAGAAGTCTTTAACTTTGGACCAATAAATACAAATAACTATAGTGTACTTCAGGTAGTAAAAACTATGAAAAAAAATTGGGAAAAAGTTTCTTGGAAAATACCAAAATCTAAAAAAAAATCTTTTTACGAGTCTTCTTTGTTGAAAATAAATTCAAATAAAGCAAAAAAAAAAATAAAATGGAAATGTATTTTAACATTTTCAGAAACTGTACAAATGGTTGTAAATTGGTATAAAATTAATGATACTAATTCAAAAACAATTTATAAAACAACCATTAATCAGATCAAAAATTATGAAAAACTTTTAAAAATAAGAGGAATAAAGTAATTATGAAAGTTGTGATTTTGGCAGGCGGTCTTGGTACTAGAATTTCTGAATATACTAAAACAATTCCTAAACCAATGATTAGAGTTTGTAAAAAACCGTTGCTTTATTATATTATGAAACATTATGCTAATCATGGTTTTAAAGATTTTTATATAGCACTTGGCTACAAAGGTAACATTATAAAAGAATATTTTAAAAATAAAAAATTTAGTTGGAATATTAACCTAATTGATACAGGTCAAAAAACAATGACCGGAGGAAGATTAAAAAGATTGAAAAAATATCTTGGTAATGAAACATTCATGATGACCTATGGTGATGGATTATCAGATGTGGATTTAAAAAAGTTATTAAGATTTCATAAAAAAAGTAAAAAGTTAGTCACCTTAACAGCTGTTAGACCTCCAGCTAGATTTGGTGCTATAAAAATTATTGGTAAAAATGTTAAATATTTTAAGGAAAAATCCAATTTAGATGAAGGGTGGATTAACGGGGGTTTTTTTGTTATTGAGCCAAAATTTTTAAGATATATTAAAAACGATAAAACATTTCTCGAAAGAGAACCAATGGAAATTATAACAAAAAAAAACCAACTTGTTGCTTTTAAACATGAACAATTTTGGCATTGTATGGATACAGTAAGAGATATGGAAAATTTAAATAACATACTTAAAAAAAATAACTATTTTGAATAATATTGAAGAAATTATAAAAGAAAAAATTAACAATTCAAAAAATGAATGGAGTAGTAGTCCATTTCCACATTTAATTATCGATAATTTTTTACCAGTAGAATTATTTGAGAAAATTTCAAAAAGCTCAAATCAAGTAGAAGAGGTAAAGAATTTTAAAAAGTTTTTTACATCTCAAGTTGAATTAAATAAAAAAGTTTATGGTAATAACGATCTTAAAGGAGACTTAAGATTACCAGTAGATATTATTGGTGGTAAAACTCTTAAAGAGGTAATAGAAAATTATTTAAATATTAATGGATTAATTTCACTTAATGATTGGGAAAATTATGGAGGATATTACCCTTTTCACACCATGAAGACTGGAGGTTTACTCGGAGCACATGTAGATCATTCTCATTCTTTAAGTGACAATAAACTTTTACATGTTGCTAATGCAATTTTTTATGTTTCTCAAAAATGGAATGAAGATTGGGGCGGAGAAACACTATTA
>MDTB01000037.1_pt1 | contig 13360 bp, 17 predicted proteins | sample 811161 | NCBI WGS metagenome assembly MDTB01 (sample SAMN05326650, study PRJNA326480) | marine metagenome | isolation source: seawater | place: Mediterranean Sea | collected 2009
ACACTAATAATTGATTGTGAAGGCACATTTGTAAATATGTTAAAAGAGTTTCCTGATATTTTATCAAATATTAGATTAGTTATTATTGAACATGATTTTAATTCACAAGATGATTTAAGTTTTTTTTATAAAACTATGGCTAATAATAATTTTAGTATACATGATAAATATTTAAAAAATGATAAATATGGGCCAGGAAATAATTGGAGAGATGGTGTCAAAACAGATCCGATATTTATTTCTGTATGGAATAAAATTTTATAAATATGAAATTATTTAAAGAACTTTGTAATTGAATTTGTATTACATTTAATATTTTCACATTTTTCAATATATTTATCAAACAATAGTTGCTGAACGTATTTATTTTTAATTTGTTCTTCCTTTTTTATATCATCATATGTAGTAATATTTACAGATGTACTTCCTATTACATGTTCTTTATATGTTTTCCATCCAATGCTATATAGTGGGAATTTTGATATAGCTGAATTTTCTATATTAAATTGTAAATTGTTAATATTTCTGTTATGTTTGAGTATATTCAATTCTTTATTACTAGGTTCTATAACTACATGATTTTTCTTATTTTCTAAACAATAATTTATAATACAAGAATTTCTGCCAATAGAACCACCTAATTCAAGAACTATATCATTAGATTTTAAATGTTTCAATGTCATAAGTTGTTCTGGAAGTTCAGTTTTAAGATTGCCATTAAAATTTAATTTATTATGAATATTGAAAAGTTTATTTTCTAACTTGTTATTTATATAAATAAAATAGTATATTGCTATACTTATTAATAATAATGTAAATAATAATATTAATATTTTTCTATTTATTATTTTAATATATATATATAAGATAAATTAAGTTAGTATAGGCTTTTGTCACAATATTACAAATTCAATTACAAAGTTTTTCAAATAATTTCATGATTTGATAAATACATTATTAATCCTATTATAGTATCTATAAATGGAATTATGTAAGAATATGGATTTTTTATATATAATAATATAGATGTAGATATAAATAATAAAGCATGTAATGGTCTTAAGTCATCCCACCATACAATATTATTAAATGCTCCAATTTTTCTTTTTTTATTAAGATAATGGTATAATAAACCTAGTGCTGAAGAAAGATAAAAAATGATTAATATATATCTATAATTATTATTATATGTGACAAAAACTAAATATGTTAATAAAAACCGTAAAAATATACATAAAGAAAAATAAAAATTTAAATTCATTAAAATATAAATATATAAAAAGTTTTTTGTCACCAACATTATAAGATGGAACTGGATAAATTGAAAAAATATAATTCATCAAATATTTTTTCAGTAAAACAATCACTTTTTGAATTATTAGATTTGTCATCAGAAGAAATTAAAAAATATCATAAGAGTTTACAATATTATAAGGCAATAGATAATATTAGTGAAATAAATGAAGGTTATTATATACGATGGATAAATCCAAATACAAAAAAATTAATGAATGGTGCGTTGGTATGTGATGTTGAAATAAATGAAGATGATATACTAGTAAATTGTAAAACAATCAACAATAGATTTATTACTATATCATATAACAATAATATATTATTTGAAAAATTATCTGATGATGATTTATTATTAATTAATGTAGTAGATAGTTTTAATAAATAAAAATATATTCATTTAGTATGAAGAAGTGTATAATATTTGATTTAGATGAAACAATAGGATATTTTTCACAAATATACATAATTATTTTAAGATTAGAGGAATTATATAAGATAAAATTATCATACAGTGAATATCGTAAGATATTTGAGAAATATGAAAATATCTTCAGACCAGGTATATTTGTTTTATTTGCTTATTTAAATGCTTTAAAAAGTAAATATGACATTAAAGTAATTTTGTATACAAATACAACATTATCTGATAGTTTTTTAGATAATATAATAAAATATTTAAATGAGCGGATACATAATCAACATAATATATTTGATGATATAATTACTTTGAGAAGTAGTTGTAGAAATGGAATTAAAAAACAATTTTCTGATATTTATAACTGTTTAGGTTATTTGAATAATGGATATGTATTTTTAATAATAGATAATTATAATCATTCTAAGTTAGATAAATTATATTCAAAATTAATAAAAGTAAATAATTATAATTATAAATATTTAATATCAGATATATGGAATGGTTTACATGAAAAATTAATGATAGAAAAGAAATATAATATAGTAGATAAAATAATAATAGATGGTGACAAAAATATGAAAATATATAATAAATGTAAAAATGATGTATTAAACTTATTTTCTGTTATAAATAAATTTATAAATATAAAGTATATAAAATGAATATTAAATATCTAATATTCATTGTGCTAATAATTTCGTTAGCATTATTTATATATTTATCAAATAATAATAATGTTAATAAGAAATATAATACATATGTCTTGTATATACCAGAAAGATATGAATACATAAAAGAAGAGTTGAATAAAACAACTTTAAACCCAATATTTGTGGAAGGGTATGATAAAAATAAATTAAGCAAGGAATTAATAAAAGAACAAGGCAAATCATCTGGAAAAATAGCATGTCATATGGGACATTTATATATATTAGATAAATTTTTGAAAACAGATGATGATTATGCTTTTATATTGGAAGATGACATATATTTTAAAGATCATAATATAATAAAAGGTAAAATAGATTATATTATAAATACGTGTCCAAGAGATGCTGATATAATTTTCGTTTCATATTGTTTAGAAGAATGTAAATATATTGATAAAATGAAGTTATTTAGTAAAGGAGTAAAACCATTATGTAGGCACGCGTATATAGTATCAAGGAAATGTGCGAAAACAATATTAAAAGAGACATGGCCTATGAGTAAATTTAATGGACCCGGCGGGGATAATAGTTATGTAAACTTAATAAAAAATAATAGAATACAATCATATACAGTAAATAATGATTTTATAAAAATCGAACAAAATAGAACTAAATTAGGTAGTAAATTAGGTGATTATGATTCAGGAGATGCTCCGCCTAGATGTATTAGTTAATATCTAAATCTTTTTTCTAAGCAAGTCATACATAAATATTTATTATTATAATCGCCGGTACCGGTAAAATGTAATATATAATTATTTTCGTTACACGTGAATTGATCTAGATTACAATCAATACAAGTTTTTGGTATACCGAACCATTTAATAATTAAATAAAACGGGAAACATCTTTGAGTGAATGAATTATTCCGCATATAATAGTTATATATAAATAATAATATATAGAGAAAATATTAATATTTATAATGGAAAATGAAGATTTATTAGTAGCTGTAAAAAATTGGATTGGTGTAGAAGAAGAGATAAAAGAATTGCAAGGTAAACTAAAGATATTGAAGACAAGTAAAAAAGAACATACTAAAATTTTAGCAAATTTGATGAATAAGAAAAATATAGAAGGATTAAATTTAAATAATGATTCAAAATTAGTGTATAAAAAGCAAAAAATGATAGGTGGTATAACAAAAAAAATATTAATATCATCATTGGGTGAATTTATAAAAGATACAGAGGATTTAGATAAAATAATAGGTCATATTTTATCACAGAGAAATGAAAAATATACAGATAAAATAGAACTTAAAAATTAAATATAAAAATTGATATTATTATTTAAAATGAATTTATATAATAATAAATAATACGATGGCCGATGAAAAAATGTATGTTCTAAAAAGAAATAATCAAGAACAGGAAATTAACTATGATAAAGTATTAGAACGGTTAAAAAAATTAGCAAAAAAATTAAATTTAGAAGTCAATTGCGGGCAGATTTGTATGAAAATTATGGAACAAACACATGATAAAATTCCAAGTGAAAAAATTGATGAACTTTGTGCCGAACAATGTGTATCATTAAGTACATTGCATTATGATTATAATAAACTAGCTAGTGCGATTTGTGTTTCAAATTATCATAAAAGAACTGCGGGAAAAATAATTAAAGTATTTACAGCATTATATAATTTTAAAGATTCAAATAATATTCATTCTCCGGTTATAAGCGAGTATATTTATAATATAGTGAAGGAACACCATGAAGAAATAGAAGCTATGATTGATTATGACAGAGATTATTTAATTGACTATTTTGGTTTTAAAACATTAGAGCGTGCATATTTAATGAGGCTAAATAATAATATTGTAGAGCGTCCTCAACATATGTGGATGCGAGTGGCATTACAAATTCATGGTGTTAATTTTTCAGAAGTGAAGAAGACATATGATTTGATGTCAACATTAAAATATACTCATGCTACACCTACATTATTTAATTCTGGTACGGGTAGACCGCAATTGAGTTCATGTTATTTACTAGAAATGGAAAATGATAGTATAGATGGTATTTATGATACTTTAAAAGAATGCGCCCAAATTTCTAAGTGGGCGGGTGGTATTGGATTACATATTCATAATGTTAGAGGAAAAGGTAGTTTAATTAGAGGAACAAATGGTACAAGCAATGGAATTATTCCGATGTTACGTGTATTTAATGCTACTGCGCGCTATGTGGATCAAGGGGGTGGTAAAAGAAATGGTTCATTCGCTATATATTTAGAGCCTTGGCATACTGATATAGAAGAATTTTTAGAAGCGAGAAAAAATCATGGTGATGAAGAATTAAAGGCACGAGATTTGTTTTATGCTCTTTGGATACCTGATTATTTTATGAAATGTATTCATGAAGATGGGATGTGGTATTTATTTTGCCCGGATAAAACTCCTGGATTATCTGATGCCGTAGGTAGTAATTTTGTAGAGTTATATACAAAATATGTAAAAGAAAATAAATTTATTAAAAAAATAAAAGCGCGCGAATTATGGTTTAAAATTTTAGATAGTCAAATGGAAACAGGAACTCCATATATTTTATATAAAGATCATGCTAATCTGAAAAGTAATCAACAAAATTTAGGTACAATTAAAAGTAGTAATTTATGTTGCGAAATTATTGAATATTCATCATCTACTGAAACAGCTGTATGTAACTTAGCTAGTATCGCTTTGGCAAAATTTGTGAATGAGGATAAATCATTTGACTATGATAGTTTACATGATGTTGCTAAACAAGTTACAGTTAATTTAAATAAATTAATTGATGTAAATTATTATCCAAATGATAAAACTCGTAGATCTAATGTATTACATAGACCAATTGGAATTGGTGTACAAGGTTTAGCAGATGTATTTATGCTGATGGATTTATCATTTACATCAGACGAAGCTAAAACAATAAATAAGTACATTTTTGAAACTATTTATCATGCTTCGTTAGAAGCTTCGAATGAATTAGCAATTGGTCGTAAAAAAGCATTACAAGAAATACATGATGTATTAATTCCAAAAGATGGTAGTTTCAAATTGAATTGTGGTATAACAGAATTACATAAAGAGTTGTCTAATAATATTAGCGATGAAGAGTTAATGATTAAATTTAAACTATTAAAAGAGTGTGATATTAACGAACATAAACCAATATACAATGAGTTATTAAATTTATCATACGAACATGCGGGTTCATATAGTACATTTACAAATTCACCTGCTAGTAAAGGTCAACTTCAGTTTGATATGTGGAATATAACTCCATCTGTTAGATATAATTGGGGATTTTTGAAAATGTCTATTATGGAACATGGATTAAGAAATTCATTGCTAGTTGCGCCTATGCCAACAGCATCAACATCACAAATTCTTGGAAATAATGAATGCTTTGAGCCATATACAAGTAATATTTATAGCAGAAGAACATTAGCAGGAGAGTTTATTGTAGTAAATAAACACTTAATGAAAGATTTAATTGAACTTGGGTTATGGTGTGAAGATATTAAAAATAATATTATTGAAAACAAGGGTAGCGTACAACAAATAACAAATTTATCACAACATTTAAAAGATAAATATAAAACGGTATGGGAAATGTCTATGCGTGATATTATTGATATGGCAGCTGATAGAGGAGCATATATTTGTCAAAGTCAAAGTTTAAATTTATGGATAGAAGAACCAAATTATAAAAATTTAACTTCTATGCACTTTCATTCGTGGAAACGTGGATTAAAAACTGGAATATATTATTTACGGCGTAAACCAAAACATCAGCCGCAACAATTTACAATTACACCAAAAAGTCTAGAAAATGAAGTATGTGAAATGTGTTCGGCTTAAAAAAATATATTAATATATTATATGGATTTTTTTAGACGAAATAATGAGATTAATAATATTAGAGCATTAAATTCAATGACAGTGCACGGTATATTATTGAAGTATAGTACAAATGATGATTTTTTATTTGATTTAGTATTTATATTAAATAATCCAAGTATGAGAGATGTTTTTTTATTTGTAGATGTTCATGTAAGAAATAATAATAGTTTTATAATGGGTTCACCATATTTATATAGTGAAAATAGTAATAGTTTATTACAATTAGAAATAGAAGAGATAAATAGAAGTTGGGTAACTCCTAGAAATATATTACATGGTTTAAGAATACACCGTGTACAGTTATTGAATTTAATACGTCCTTTATATCAAATAAAATCTGTAATAGATAATAGTAATATTTTAGAAAATAAGAAAATGAAAGTACGAGGAGCAGTAAAATTAATATATCCAAGAGAAAGTCATTTAATAAGACAATCAATGGATAAAAGTAGAGCAGGACACATGTTAAAAATATTTACTATTTATAGTAATATAGAAGAAGATGAACGTGTTTTAATACCTGATGAATATGTAGCTGGATTAATGGTTGAACATTCACCATGGGAGTCAGAAAGTACATCAAATATAGTAATAATGGAAGATCGTAAACAAAGAAGTATAAAACCTATAAAAGGGTCTATTATTATTTCACCTACAAGATCTGGAAGAAAGAAAAGAATTAAAAAAGCAAAATCTAAGAAAAGAAAACGTAAAAATATTTAATTAAAAATATTTGAATATATCATATGTTTAAAAGAATATTAAAACTATTATTCATTTTTTCAGCATCTTCTTATTTAATAGATCGTCCAGTAAACAGAAGAAGAATAATTGCTTCTTTAGGTGGGATTGGTAGTTCTTTAGCAATCCCTGCAAAAGCCGATGAAGATAAGAGTGGTGCTAATGTAATAGTTGAACCGTTAACGTTGCATTTTTATGGGGCGGTAACAGAAGAATCGTGTTTTCAATTAACATATGCTTTAGAAGAATTAAATAAAAGAGCTAAACATCAAAAAGTAGTTTATCCACAATTAACTCCAACTATATCCTTACATATACAAAGTGGAGGGGGTTCATTAATGCCGACATTTTATGTTTGTGATACTATAAAAAAAATAGAAACACCTGTAGATATATATGTTGATGGATTTGCGGCTTCAGCTGCATCATTAATGACTGTGTGTGGAAATAATCGTTATATGACAAGAAATTCTGCAATGTTAATACATCAATTAACTGGAGCAACATCAGGAAAATTTAATGAGTTAAAAGATGAAATGACAAATTTAAATTTTTTTATGAATAAAGTAAAAAATATTTATTTAGAAAATACAAAATTAAATTCAACAATATTAGATGAATTATTGGCTAGTGATGTCTGGTTAGACGCTGAAACATGTTTAGCTTATGGATTGATTGATAAAATTATCTAATTTTAAAATAATATTTTAAGTATATATAATGGAACCCCCAATTATACTATTAAAGAAAGCCAACTCTTGTCCTGCAAAATTACGAACTGTTTTACGTAAAAAGCGAACGCCATTTCCTAACGAACAACTGAATGAAGAGGACCTTGACAGGATATTTAACACGCTTAACAAAAATGAGTATCTTCATGGCTCGTTAAAACATTATGCTAGAGGACGAAATAGATGTGCTAGATGCTCTAGAAACCATAGATTTGCTAGAACTCCTAGAAGAGCTAGATTTACTAGAAGTCCTAGAAGAGCTAGATTTACTAGAAGATGTAGAAGAGTTGGTCGCCCTAAATGTACTAGAATGAATAGAAGACGTTAATAATCTTATTTATTATTATATATTTTTTGTCACTATAATATTGAAAAAATATATAATATGAAAATTAAAATAATCTACTATGATTATTAAAATATAATTTTTCATCTATTGAAATAAGCGATTTTTCATTTTGTTTATTTATGTTTGAGTATGTTTTAAAATTTTTATCCATACTTTGAATATTATGTAAAGAATTCGGAAGCATAGTTGGTTTTTCTTCTACGTTTATTTTAGCATATTTTTGCCTTAATTTTTCTTCAGCATTATAATCATAGTTTCTAGCAGAATATTTACATGAGTCAAACATTTGTGTTCTATCATTAAATGTATCTTTGGGTGTTCTCATATTACAATTAACATTTGGTTTATCAATATTAAAAGTATATAAATCATATAAATTTTTATTTAATGCCTTTTGTTTACTATCTATTGATTCCATTAATAATATAATAATATATATTAAATATATTTTTATATTAGAAAATAATGTGTGGTATTTTTGGTCTTCTTAACTATAAAAATAAAGAATTAACTATTGATGATATAAAAAATATGTGTGATGCGGGTAAGCATAGAGGTCCGGAAAGTTCAGAATTAGTATTTGAATTAAATAATAAGGATATAGTTTTTGGATTTCATAGATTAGCAATTAATGGATTAGATACTATATCTAATCAACCGTTCAATATAGACGACTGTATATTAATATGTAATGGTGAAATATATAATTATAAAAAATTATTTGATGAAATGAATATTATTCCTAAAACAAACTCTGATTGTGAAGTAATTATACATTTATATAGAAAATTCGGTATCGAAAATACCGTGCAAATGTTAGATGGTGTATTTGCTTTTATGTTATATGATAATAAAAATGATAAAATTTATGTTGCACGTGATCCGTATGGTGTAAGGCCATTATTTAAATATGAATTAGATAACTCTATAAATATATATGGATTTGCTTCTGAATTAAAACAATTACATTATTTAAAAAAAAATTACCAAGGAGGTGACCTACAGCAATTTAGTCCAGGAACATATGCTATATATAATAATACAAATAATGGCTATCAACTAGAAAAAGAAAAATGTTATAATACATTTAATTTCAATAGTTTTGATGTATTTCCTCAAGAAAAGTGGGGGTTATATTATAGTTTAATACGTGATAATTTTGAAAAAGCAGTTAAAAAACGTGTTGAAAATACAGAAAGACCAATCGCATGCTTATTATCTGGTGGACTAGATAGTAGTTTAGTTACAAGTTTAGTAAAAAAATATTATACTGGTGAACAATTAGAAACTTATAGTATTGGATTAGAAGGTGCAGAAGATTTAAAATATGCTAAACAAGTAGCCGAATTTTTAAATACTAAACATACAGAAATAATTGTATCCGAACAGGATTTCTTTAATGCTATACCGGAAGTAATTGAAAAAATAGAAAGTTATGATACAACTACAGTAAGAGCTAGTGTTGGTAATTATTTAATTGGAAAATATATAAAACAGCATAGTGCGGCCAAAGTTATTTTTAATGGGGATGGTAGTGATGAGTTATGTGGTGGATATTTATATATGCATTGTGCTCCAAATGCCTTAGAATTTGACTTAGAATGTAAACGTTTATTAAATGAAATATGTTATTTTGATGTATTACGTTCAGATAGATCTATTTCAACAAATGGTTTAGAACCTAGAACACCATTTTTAGATAGAGGTTGGGTAGAAGTATATTTATCAATTCCCAAAGAAGTACGATTTCATGTTTTACATAAGTTACCTGAAAAATATTTACTGCGAAAAGCGTTTGATAATGGTGGTTATTTACCTGATAATATTTTATGGCGGACAAAAGAAGCATTTTCAGATGGTGTAAGTAGTTTAAATCGCTCATGGTATACTATTATAGATGAAAAAGTAAAAGTATTAAAAGGTTCATTTGCTGTAAATGAAGTAACAAAAGTAAATAAACCTATAACATTAGAGCAACATTATTATAGAGATATATTTGATACATTATATGTTGGTTGTGAAGATGTAATTCCGCATTTTTGGATGCCTAAATTTGTGGAGGCTAATGATGCTAGTGCTAGAACACTAAAAGTATATGCGGATACAAATCAAGTATAAAATATAATTTGTTTTTGATATTTTGGTGGTCGTTTACTAATTGATAATAAATATCCATATGGAGTAATTTAAAATTGAAGTAGATTTTCAATTTTAAATATAAAATATTTTATTTGATTAATAATAAATATTATAGTGACAAAAAATATTAAAAATGATATTATGAAATAAAGAAAATAATAAATATTAGATGTATAAATTATATATCAAAATATGATCTTGAATATATCACTATTATTTGTAGAATTTTAAAATAGTATAGTGTACTATTTTTTATCTAGTAATGCCATTACTTTATCATAATATTCTTTGGAAAGTTCACATCCTATAAATTTTCTTCCAGTATTTCTAGCTGCAAAAAGTGTTGTTCCACCGCCTAGAAAAGTATCTAATACTGTATCATTTTCGTTACTATGTTTTTTAATTAGTTCTTCAAATAATGGTAAGCTTTTTTGGGTTGGATGAAAGCGATTTTTACCACCCTGCAATGGATACATATAATTTTCAATTTCATTATCAATATCATCATTATTGTTATATAATGCATTGTCGTACTTGCTGTTGAATGTTGGTTTACTTCCTTTTATTCCGAGTAAAGCTATTTCTCGACAATTTGTCAGATAATTAGTAGACGAATTTAATGGTTGTGGATTAGTTTTTATCCATTCGATAAATCTAATTTGTTTAAATTTATTGTTTACCATACATTCTTTTAAGTTTGTAATTTTCCATAAATCGAAAAATATAATTAGTGTTCCGCCTTTTTTGAGTTTTTTATAATATTGAGAAATAAAATTATTTAGATCCTCCATTTTAAAGTCTTTATCCCAACTACCATAATCAGTTTTAACAGAATATTTTTTTCCATAAATGGTGCCATATTTCATATAATTATCTTTATTTGTGTCATCGATGATATTACATTTAGTTTTATATTCATTCCATTCATCTTCTGTTTTAATAAATTCTATACTATTTTCTTCATTTTTTTTAATAGTATTATAATGCGTGTTCATGCCACTTTCACGAGATATAATATAAGGAGGATCAGTTAAAACAAGATCAATAGAATTATCAGGTATTTTACTTAATAATTCAAGACCATCTATATTATGGAATTCCATTATACTATAATTCTAAAAAAATACTGTGAATATTTTTAAGTACATAATCTTTAGTATAATTTAGTTTTTAAATTTCAAAATGGTTGAAAAATAATTTTAGTGGTGACAAAAAGATAATTGAGTAAAAAATAAGAATATAAAATATAGTTTTTATACATAAAATAATATGGATAATGAAAATGTAAATGCAAATAAACAACAAAAAATAAGTGATATTGTTATAAGCAATGAAAACGAAGCATTAAATGTTTTAGTGACCTTTTGTAATTTGGCTCAACAACGTGGGGCTTATAATTTAGAAGAAAGTGCGAAAATTTGGGAATGTATACAAATATTTAAAAAAACTAATAATGCCGATGATAATAGAGAAAATTAGTTATAATTTAGAACAAAACAATAAAATTGAAATTAAAGAACATATTTAAATAATATTAAATATGTTTTACGTCGAAGAGGGTTATTGTTATCCTGAAGAGTTTTTAGATTTATGTGATAAAACTGCTATTTATCCAATAAAAAATGGAAGAAGATTTAAAGCTAGACGTGTATTTGAATTTGGTAAATGTTATTATTGGAATGACGATCATTTGAATGATATACCTACAAATATAGAAGGATATGGAAATTCAATATGTGTGAATGTATATGATGTAAAGAGTTCATATATAGCGTGGCATACTGATGATGTGAATAAAATAAAAAATAATTTAGTAGAAAGCTATAGTTTTGCTAAAAATAATAATGATAAAAATAAGATATTAGCCGTTATGGAGTTCAAACGAAAAGATGGTAAAAAATTTAGTATAAATTTAAGAGATGGTATGAAAGTAACATGGGATTTACAGAAACATACTGATGAAGAAATTCAACATAGAGTAGGAAAAACATTGGTTCCTAGAATAAATATTACCAGACGGGATTTAAAATAAATAAATTAACATATTAATATCACAAGAGGACAAATAATCAATATAGAAAAATAATATTGCAGCAAATAAAGATGTGTTAGCTAAAAATTTATAAGGTTCTTTTTTATATGGGTGGTAGATGAATGTAACTAGAAGTAAAAATAGTAAATATGTTAAGTATGTAAAATGCATTAAAATTTCTGGAAATGAGAAAAATAGATTATTTAAAACAATGATGAGGGAACCAAACACTTCTAATAAAATTGCCAAGAACAATAAGATTTGACTTAATAAAACAGGAATATTTAATTTGTTCATTAAACTTTTTGAAACCTTTTTAAAATTATTGGTTTTATTGTATCCAGATATAATGAAATAAATAAAGAAGATTAATAATGATATGTTTTTATACATATTATTATAACTAAAGAAATTATATTATTTAAAAAGAAGAACCGAATGCTCCTCCAAGAGCATCATTAGCGGCCATAATATTAAATTCTGAATCTTCGAATTGTGGTTGTTTTGGAGCTTCTTCATGAACTTGTGAATTTGTTATGATTGGATTTTGTGTATTTAAAATAGGCATTGAATATGATGATGAATCATTACCAGATTTTTTTTCGTTAGGAGTATTATCGATAAATGTTAAAATTCTATCAATAATAATATTCATTTTTTCACCGAGTTTTGTTTGTAAGCTTAATATTATAATTAAAAAGCTGATAATGTTATTGATTATGGATATATTTTCATATTTTGATTCACTATATGTTGGAATATATGTAATAATTCTATGAATAAAAAACATTCCTAAGAAAATGAGAGCAAGTTGGAAGACAACTTCAACCGAAATTTCTATAGATCCTTTTGTTTCATCTGCTTCAGGTATGAATCTTTGGATAGTTTTATTAAGTAATACGATTGGAAAAATTGCTAAAACAGAATATTGTATAATATTCGAAAGTTCATTTTTTGATTTATTATCAAAATTAAAAACGTGTGAAATGAAACCTTGATCTGGCTTAATTATTTCTGATATATCATTGTCTTTATCTGCCATAATATAAAATAG
>MDTB01045630.1_pt1 | contig 13359 bp, 18 predicted proteins | sample 811161 | NCBI WGS metagenome assembly MDTB01 (sample SAMN05326650, study PRJNA326480) | marine metagenome | isolation source: seawater | place: Mediterranean Sea | collected 2009
ATAGATCTTTAATTACAATATTAATTTTTTGGACTTTTCATCAAATCATTGGCCCCTTTTCTGCTGTCATCAAGTCAGTCGGAGGCTTGCTTTCTAGAGATTTAATTAATTGGATTATTAAAGCAATAAAAGTTTTAATATTAATCTTAGGCGCAGCAGCAGTTTTAGAGCTCTGGGGAATAAAGATTGGACCAATCATTGCTGGTTTGGGGTTATTTGGAGTTGCTGTTGCTTTAGGAGCCCAAGATTTATTTAAAAACTTAATTTCTGGAATATTGGTATTAGTAGAAAGAAGATTTCAAGTTGGTGATTGGATATTTGTAGAGGGAGTAATAGAAGGAACAGTAGAAAGTATTGGTTTCAGGTCCACAGTTGTAAGAAGATTTGATAAATCTCTAGCAACAATTCCAAATTTTCAATTTGCTGAGAATGCAGTAATAAATAATTCACAAACTACAAACAGAAGAATTGATTGGATGATTGGACTAGAATATCGAACTACCAGCGAACAATTAAAAATTATCAAAAATCAAATTGAAAATTATATTAAAAATAGTAAAGATTTTTCAACATCAGCAGACACGATGCTATCTGTTAAAGTAGATCAATTTGCCGCTAGTTCTATTGATGTAAGATTAATATGTTTTACTCAAACTAGACATTTCCAAGAATGGCTTAACGTAAAAGATACCCTTGCCATAGAGATAAAAAATATTGTTGAAAAAAATAATGCATCTTTTGCTTTTCCAAGTACTTCAATTTATGTGGAGAAAAATGGATGAAGTCGGTTTTAATACTTTTTGATAATATAATAGGTCTGTACATTTGGATTCTAATAATCAATGCGGTTATAAGTTGGCTAGTAGCATTTAATATTTTAAACACCAGCAACAGGTTTGTTTATTCTTTGTTAGAAGTCTCTTACAAATTAACAGACCCACCATTAAATTATATCAGAAAATACCTACCTAATTTAGGATCTATAGATATATCTCCAGTTGTCCTAATTTTAGGCTTAATGTTTCTAAGGAATTTAGTATTTGAAATATTTGCACCTGGATTGTTTTAATTATGATTATAGACGGAAAAAAAGAGTCGGCGTTGTTAAGAGAAAAAATAAAAAAAGAGATTTCTTTAATCAAAGAAAAAACAAATAAAGTACCAGGGTTATCTGTAATTTTAATAGGAGAATTTGCACCAAGTATAATATACGTTAAAAATAAGGAAAAAAATTCTAGAGAAGTTGGAATAAATTCAGAGATCATTAGATATTCCAAAGAAGTAACAGAACAGGAAGTATTAGAAAAAATTAAGGAGCTTAATAACAATATAAATGTTTCAGGTATTTTAGTTCAACTTCCTTTACCCAAGCAAATAAATAAAGAAAAAATTATTAATACCATTAGCCCCTTAAAAGATGTTGATGGATTTCACCCAATTAATGTTGGAAATTTAGCCTCAGGATACAAAGCAGTTGTGCCTTGCACACCATTAGGTTGCTTGCTCTTGATTAAAAAAGTAGAAAAAGATTTATCGGGAAAACATGCGGTTATACTTGGAAGGTCCAACTTAAATGGCAAACCCATGGCTCAACTTCTTTTAAAAGAAAATTGTACAGTGACTATTGTTCATTCAAAAACAAAAAATCTCAAAGAAGAATGTCAAAAAGCAGATATTTTAGTCGTTGCAGTTGGAGTGGCAAATTTAGTAAAAGGTGATTGGGTTAAAAAAGATTCAATTGTAATCGACGTAGGTATTAACAAGGTTGAAGAAAAGATAGTTGGAGATGTTTGTTTTGATGAAGTGAAAGATAAAGTAAAAGCTATAACGCCTGTTCCAGGAGGAGTGGGTCCAATGACAATTGCCTGCTTATTAAAAAATACTTTGGAATGCTTTAAAGATCATTAGATTTATCTTTATCAATATTTAAATATTTACTTCTTCTAAATCTTATTACCACTGTGGCTAATGAAACTATCAAAATAGCAGAAGCTAAGTAAATTAAGTTTGCAGGATCGGAATCTTTATCCTGTAATATTATATATCTTGCTAATGCAGTTATGGCTATCACCAAAGGGTATATTACTCTAACAGCTCTCGACTCCCAGTACGACCTTACCAAGCCTATCACCTCAATGTATATAAACATCAATAGCAAATCTGCTAAAGTCACATTTTGTACTTCATACATTTTAATAATTTCTAATAGAAACGCAATTATCGTTGAGACAAGAACTATTATTACTGCTACTAACTGGATATTTCGAATCGCTGAATTCATTAATATATTAATATCAGAAATTTAAGTTTTATTTAACTGTTTAGAGTGGTACTTAATAAATTTCTCAATTTTAGATTTATTAAAAGTTCTATTTTCTTCAAAAGATACCTTTTTCATTGAATAAGCTCTGTTTTTCGTTCTTCTAGATAAAATAGTTACATTTCCTTTATATAGACTTAAAACTACATCACCAGAAACTTGGTTTTTTTTTCTATCTATAATTTTTTGAAGAGCCACTCTTTTTTTTGAAAACCAGTATCCATTATAGACAAGCTCTGCGTACTGTGGCATCACTCTTTCTTTAGCGTGAACTGTTTCTTTATCAAGCGTTACAGACTCTATAGCTCTATGAGCAACATATAAAATAGTTCCACCTGGTGTTTCATATACACCTCTTGATTTTATTCCAATAAATCTATTTTCTACTAAATCAACTCTTCCAATAGCATTTTTACCAGCTAGCATATTTAGTTTGTTTAACAACTTTTCTGGATTTAATCTTTTTCCATTAATTGCAACAGGGTCACTATTTTTAAATGTAATTCTTATTTTAGTTTTTTTATTAGGTGCTTTTTCAGGAGAAACTGTTCTCTGAAAAATAAATTCTGGTGCAGAATTCCTTGGATTCTCTAAAACTTTTCCCTCAGTAGAAGTATGAAAAATATTATCATCAATTGAAAAGGGAGGGGCACCCTTTTTGTCCTTAGGAATTGGAATACTATTTTTTTTGGCGTACTTAATTAAATCTGTTCTTGATTGCAGCTTCCATTGTCTCCAGGGAGCAATAACTTTTATTTTTTTTCCAAAATAAGCATAACCCAATTCAAATCTAACCTGATCATTTCCTTTTCCAGTAGCACCATGAGAAACTGCAAATGCGTTAAATTTTTTTGCAATCTGGATTTGTCTTCTAGCTATTAAAGGTCTTGCAATTGAAGTGCCCAACAAATAAACTCCCTCATAGACTGCATGCGCTCTGATCATTGGAAAAACATAATCTTTGACAAAAGTTTTTTTTAGATTTTCTATAATAATTTTTTTTACCCCTAGTCTTTTAGCATTTTTAATTATCTTTTTTCTATCCATCTCTTGGCCAATATCAGAAGTATAAGCAATAATTTCAGCCTGATAATTTTCTTGAAGCCATCTTAGGATTATTGAGGTATCAAGACCTCCTGAGTAAGCTAAAACTATTTTTTTCATTTAGCCGCAACTTTTTTTTGCAGTATTGTACGCTTTAGTAAAGCCCATCATTGAATAATGGTCTGTGGTTTCACTGCCTTTAGTGGACTTTGCTATTACCATTAAATTTGTTGCCCTTTTCATCAGCTTAATGAAATTTCTCTCTTCTCTTGTGTCAAGCAACCAGGCAAAATTATCTCTGGAAAAAAATGTATAATTATTTTTCCCTGATTTTGCAACAACAGTTGAGGATTTGTAAGGGTGACCGCTTGTTACACTTATTTCATCTTTAATACTTTCATTTGGTCTAAAAGTTACGAATAACCTGGACTCTCCTCTCTTAAAAGTAGTCGGAACTCTTTTTGTGGGCACTGTTTGTGCAAAACAAATTTTACCTTTTTCAGTCTGTGCATTAAAACTTTCCCAATTTTTATATTTTCCTGTTGATTTTGGACTATTGGCAACAGCTTCTGTAGAAAACAAAATTAGTAAAATTGAAATAAATATTTTTTTAAAATTCATAGATTTAATTTTTATACTAAAAAAAAATTATTTCAATAGGTTGAATTAAGGTGAGGGATTGGGATTGTTATTATGTATTAAATTAATTTTTTCAATTATTTCATCAGTTAACTCAATATTTATAGACTCTATATTTTCTTTGAGCTGCTCAATAGTTGTTGCTCCAATAATATTACTAGTTACAAATGGCCTAGAATTTACAAATGATTGCGCTAATTGAACCATTGTCATATTGTTCTCTTTTGCAAGTTCGTAATACTCATCATAAGCTTTCATAGCTAATGGATTTAAATGTCTCTCCCAACCCTTAAAAAGTGCCATTCTGGAATTTTTTGGCATTTGTTGATTTCTATATTTGCCAGACAAACCTCCTGCTGCTAGAGGGTAGTAAACAAGTAAGCCACATTTTTCTCTCAATGAAATTTCAGACATACCTATTTCATAAGTCCTGTTGACTAGATTGTAAGGGTTTTGAACTGACATCATCCTTGGCAAATTTTTATTTTTTGATGTCTCTAAATATTTTGATAAGCCATATGGCGTTTCATTAGACATTCCGATATATCTAATTTTTCCACTTTTAATAAATTTTTCTAAAGCTCTAAGGGTGTCTTCAAAGCTATTCCATTTTGCCTCATTTTCATTAACTGAATATTCTCTTTTACCAAAGTAATTAGTAGATCTTTCCGGCCAATGTAACTGATATAAATCTATGTAATCTGTTTTTAATCTTTTCAAACTACCGTCAATTGCCTCACCAATTTTTTTTTCATCAAAACTATTTCCACCACCTCTAATCCAATCACAGCCAGGCCCAGCAACTTTAGTAGCTAAAATAATTTTTTCTCTATTTTTTCTTTTTTCAAACCAGTTGCCAATCATTTTTTCAGTTTTGCCATAAGAATCTGAATTAGGTGGAACAGAGTAAATTTCTGCAGTATCAAAAAAATTAATACCCTTACTGACTGAATAGTCCATTTGTTCAAAAGCTTCATTTTCCGTATTTTGCGTACCCCAGGTCATAGTACCCAAACAAATCAAACTGACTTTTAAATTTGTATTACCAAGTTTTTTAAATTTCATAAAATTGTAATATTTTTTAACGATTTTTAGATGATTTATTGTCTATTGAAAAGAAATTAAAAGTAATTATATTACACATATGGAATTTAATAAACAAACCACAGCAGCAAAATCATCGCTGTCAGAAACTATCATTGATCAAGGCTTAAGAGCCTATATGCTTAAAGTTTATAACTATATGGCTTCTGGAGTTTTGCTAACAGGCTTTATAGCATTACTGTTTTTTAAGATGGCTGTTGTTTCAGGAGATGGTGGACAAATAATAGGGCTAACTAATTTTGGAAACACAATATACACTTCTGGATTAAAGTGGGTACTAATGCTGGCTCCACTTGGAGTGGTTTTTTACATGAGTTTTGGAATTTCTAAAATGAGTGCCGCAAAAGCTCAAACAACTTTTTGGATCTTCGCAGCTTTAATGGGAGCATCACTTTCATCAATATTTTTGCTTTATACAGGCGCAAGCATAACTAGAGTATTTTTTATTACTGCAGGAACTTTCGGAGCTATGAGTATTTATGGTTATACGACAAAAAAAGATTTAACAAAACTTGGCTCTTTTTTAATGATGGGCCTTTTTGGAATAATTATAGCATCAGTAGTTAATATTTTTATGAAGTCATCGATGATGTATTTTGTAATTTCTATCTTAGGTGTTTTAATATTTGTAGGTTTAACAGCTTATGATACACAAAAAATTAAAAACATGTACATCGCTAGCGATAGCGGAGAGATGATTGGTAAAAAAGCTGTAATGGGTGCGTTAACGCTTTATTTAGATTTTATAAACTTATTTATTATGCTTTTAAGACTCTTTGGTCAAAGAAGATAAGTAATATAAATTATTTAATTAATCTTAAATTATTCCAACTAGTTTTCGTTATCAATCTATTTAAGTCCTCTGATTTTTTAATAATTTTACCATTTTTATCTTTAATTAAAAATTTTTCATTTAAACTATCAGGCTTTAAATTTTTTAGAATCCTAAGAACAGGCTTATCAGAAGCTCTTTGATAGACGTCAAAAGAAATTTCTTTAGAGTCATTCGTTAGACTATAATCTTTCCAGTCCCCACTAGAAACCATTTTAGAATAAAGATTTAAAATTGATTGAAGTTCTTTTTTTACAAAAAATATTTCTTTTTCTTTTTTTTTAAAATTATTATTGATAATTAGTCTGAAATTTTTCATATTTTATATTTATTTATAAGAGGTACTTGCATTGCTGTAAAAATAAATGTTATTGGTAAAATTCCCCAGACCTTAAAATTAACCCAAACCTCTTCAGCTTGTGTTCTCCAGATTAATTCATTTAATAGTGCTAAAAAAATAAAGAAAAAAGACCATCTGTAATTCATTTTTTCCCAGCCGATTTCGTTTAATTGAAAAGCATTTTGAAGAAACATTTTTAAAAAGTTTTTCTTAAAATACAAGTGTCCTATTAAAAGCACAGAAGCAAAAATTAAATTTATTATTGTAGGTTTAAGATACAAAAAAATTGGATTATTAAAATATAATGTTAAACCACCAAAAACTGAAATAATAATTCCACCTACTAAAGGAATGTAAGGAATTTTCTTTTCTACAAAATAAACTATTACAACAGCAATGATAGTTGAGATAATAAGGGGTGGAATAGCCACACTTAAATCATTTCCGCTTTTTTTATAGATTGTGAAAAAAATTAGCAAAGGACCAAAATCAGTTATAAACTTAATTAATGAGCTTTTCACACAACATTAATAACATAAATGTGTTTATTAATAAATTTATATATTGATTTTTATTTAAAAATTATTATCTTTAGATAATAAAATGTCAGTCAACAACGCAAAATTTTCAATAGGTGAAATAGTAAAACACAGACACTTTGATTTTAGAGGTGTAATTTATGATGTTGATTTTGAATTTAATAATTCCGAGGAGTGGTATCAATCGATCCCCAAAGATGTAAGACCTCGAAAAAATCAACCTTTCTATCACCTTCTTGCTGAAAGTAATGAAGTAACTTATGAGGCATATGTTTCCGAGCAAAATTTATTAATAGACAATTCAGGAAAGCCTGTGAAGCATCCACTGATAAGCGAAATTTTTTCCGGGAAAAAAGGTTCTAGCTATTTTAAGCCCTCTAATTAGTAAAATACTAATTTGCCACAATATAAACATCATTAATTCAAATCTATGACAAAAATTGAGGCTATATATGTATATACCTAATTGAGGATTTACATTTACTTCCTTAACTCCCTCAAAAATTCTCAATTAGGCAAAATTTCAACTTCACATAAAAACTAGATTACTGTAATTAGATTAAATTATGTTAAGTTTTTTTTCTCCTAGCAATATCTTTGGCACAATAGAAAAATTAATAAAATTTATCCATTCAATATTTTTTTTAGTTTTTGTCTTGGGTCTCACATTCGCACTGGTTTTATCACCTCCTGATATTACCCAAGGAGACGCAGTGAGAATTATGTATGTACATGTTCCGGCTGCCTGGATAAGTTTGAGTTGTTATTCAGTTATGACATTTCTTGCAATATTTAATTTTATTTTCAAATTAAAAAATTTTGATTTAATAAATAAAAGTATAGCCCCGATCGGTCTTTTATTTACTTGTTTAGCAATAGTAACCGGTTCTATTTGGGGACAACCTACTTGGGGAACTTGGTGGGTCTGGGATGCAAGACTAACTTCAATGATAATCTTATTGTTTTTCTACGTAATATATATTCTTAGCTTAAAGTTTATTAGTCAACAAACACTTGCAAAAAAAGTATCGTCAATCGCCTTAATAATTGGTGCCTTCAATATACCTATAATCAAGTACTCAGTAGACTGGTGGAATACTCTTCACCAGCCAGCTAGCATTAAAATTGATGGAACAAGCACTATTCACTTTTCGATGATAACACCATTAGTATTGATGTTACTGGTTTTATTATTATACAGTGCGTTAATTTTTCTAATGAAATATAAAACAGAAATCATTAGAATAAAGAAAAAAAACATTAATAGATTATGATTACAAAATTAATATCAATGAATGGATACGGAATTTACGTTATTCTGTCTTTTGGAATAACTGCATTTGCCTGCTTGATTATTTATTTAAAAACTTTAAAAACTTTAAAAAAATATGAAAGAGAGTTTAGTGTTGAACTTCAAAAATTGTCGAATGAAGAAAAAGAGGTAGTTTTAAAAAAGTCAAAAGTTGCAAATCAAGTAATGTCTTCTTATAAAAGAACCATTTAAAGCATTTTTAAATGTTAACAAAAAAAGTTAAAAATAGATTATTATTTCTAACTTCTATTATTATTTTATCTGGGCTTGTAATACTTTTTATAATTAAAACACTAAATAAAAATCTCTTGTATTTCAGAACACCGACAGAAATCAGTCAAAACAATAATATCAAAGTTGGAAAATCTTTTAGGGTAGGTGGAATGGTTAAACCAGACTCTATCTTCACATCAGACAAAGAAATAAAATTCATTATCACTGACTTTAAAAATGAAATAATTGTTAGCTATCAAGGACCGGTGCCAAATTTATTTTCTGAAGGGAAAGGAGTTATAGCAGAAGGCAAACTAAATGATAAAAAATACTTTATTGCTGATAGAATTTTAGCAAAGCATGATGAAAATTATATGCCTCCAGAATTAGAAAAAATTATGAAAAAAAATGTTAAGTAGCATAGGCAATATCCTTATAATTTTTACAATAATATTTAGTTTTTTATTAATTTATTATTCAATATCTTTTTTAAAAAACGATAATGAAATTATTCCAAGAAAAATTTATTTATTTTCTTTGTATCAAATTACATTTTCAGTTATTAGTTTTTTCACCTTAGTGGCAGGTTTTATAGTTTCTGATTTTTCTTTAATAACCGTTTTCCAAAATTCTCATACGTTGAAACCATTATTTTATAAAATATCTGGTACCTGGGGTAATCATGAAGGAAGTCTTTTACTTTGGGTTAATATATTAATAATTTTCTCTTATTTATTTTTAATTTACGGAAAAAAATATAATACAACTTATCGATTATATACTTTGATTTGCCAAAATATTTTAATTCTTGGTTTTTTATTTTTTTTATTATTAAACTCCAATCCCTTCAGCATAATTTTACCTATTCCAAAAGAGGGCCTTGGTCTAAATCCAATCTTACAAGACCCGGCATTAGCAATTCACCCGCCATTACTCTATGTTGGTTTTGTGGGTTCATCTGTGTATTTTTCTGCAGCAATTGGATCTCTATTAAGTGGATTTAGAGGACAGTCTTTCGCAAATTCTATAAAACCTTGGGTTACTATTTCATGGACTTTTCAGACTGCTGGAATAATAGTTGGATCTATTTGGGCTTACTATGAGTTAGGCTGGGGCGGTTTCTGGTTTTGGGATCCCGTAGAAAATGCCTCATTACTTCCTTGGTTTTCAATGACTGCGTTGATGCACTCCATAATAGTACTAGAAAAAAGGGATACGCTTTATCCGTGGGTAATAATTTTATGCTTAATGACTTTTACGTTAAGTGTAACTGGAACTTTTTTAGTCAGATCTGGAATATTAAATTCTGTACATACATTTGCTAATGATCCTGCTAGAGGTCTATATATTCTAATATTTTTAGTGATAATGGTTTTTAGTTCATTAATTATTTTTTTTACAAAATATAAAAAAAAAAATTACAATTTCAACATTAACAGCAAAGAAACCTTTATGCTTATAAATAATTGGTTTATGGTTTTTTATTTATTCACAGTTCTTATCGGAACTGTTTATCCAATTTTTACAGATATTATAGGTCAAAATCAAATTTCTGTAGGTCCACCTTTTTATAATCTTGTAATCATACCTATTGTGATTCCTTTTTTATTAATCATGGCAATCGCACCAAAATATAGGTGGTTAAAAAATAACTACAAAAATTTCAAAGTAATAGCTTTTATTTTAATTGCTTCGATATCAATTAATATATTGATTAATTATTATTTTAAAAGTTATAGTTTATTATCAAGTTTAATTATTATTTCTTCAATATTCTTAATACTTAATTCATTAATAGACCTTTTTAAAATATTAACTAAGAAGATGAGTTTTGACTCCTCAAGAATCCTTTCTCATTTAGGATTTGGGCTATTGGTTTTTTTTATAAGTATAAATTTTAATTATTCAGAAGAATATGATTTTAACCTTAAGGTTGGAGAGAAAAAAACATTTAATAATATGTCAGTTTTTTTCAAGTCTTTAAAATTAACCGATAAAAAAAATTACAAAGCAATAGTTGGGAATTTTAATATTGTGAATTTAAATAATTTATCCAATATAAATTTGAAGCCGGAAATTCGAATATACAAACAGAAAGAATCTGTGACTTACGAAACATCAATAAGAACAAGGCTGTCTCATGATCTATATTTAACTATGAGTAACATTAACCAGTCTGAGTTTTATAATATTAAATTTCAAAAAAAACCATTTATGATGTGGATTTGGCTTTCTGCATTGATGATAGTTCTCGGTGGTTGTCTAAGATTTTATAAAAATGAAAAATAAATTAACAAAAATTTTAGTTTTTGGACTCCTACTCTTTATTTTTTTGATATTTTTTCTCGCACTTAATTCTGATAAACAATATAATACAAAAAGTTTAATTGGTAAAAAAATAACAAACTTTCAATTAGACTCTCTGGTAAATCAAAAAATTATATCAACCAAAGATTTAAGTAAAAATAATTATACTTTAATTAATTTTTGGGCATCTTGGTGTGCGCCATGTAGAATGGAACATAAATATTTGGTTAAACTTAATGAAAATAAAAATATAAAAATTTTTGGAATAAATCATAAAGATAAAAAAGAAAATGCGATTAAGTTTTTAAGAGATTTAGGAAATCCTTACGATTACCTAGCAAAAAATAAAGATGGAAAAATATCAATTAAATTTGGAGTTTACGGAATTCCAGAAAGTATTTTAATTAACAATAATTTAGAAATTATCAAAAAATTTATTGGCCCAATAAATGCCAATGATTATAATGAGATAATAAAAATTATAGATTATAAATGAAAGAAATTACCTTAATTTTAATTTGTTTACTTTTTTTTTCAACAAAAATAAACGCAGACGAAAATTTAAATAAAAAAATTGAAATTTACAAAAATTTAAGATGCCTAGTATGCCAAGGCCAATCTATTGCAGACTCTAATTCAGACTTTGCCCAAACAATAAAACTAGTTATTGAAGATCAAATTAAAGAAGGAAAGTCGGAAGAAGAAATTTATAAATTTTTGATTTCTAAATATGGAGATTGGGTAGTTTTCAAACCCTTATTTAATAAGACAAATTTTTTATTATGGTTTTTGCCCTATTTATTTTTGATTTTAGGAGCAATAATAATATTTTCTCTAATAAAAAAAAGGAATAACAAGTAAAAAAAAGGAATAAGAAGGATAATTGATGGTATACTTTTTAAAATTTAGATTGTATTTTTAAAAAATGAAAAAATTATATTTAGGGTTAATACTCCTATTATTAAACACTGGGGTTTTTGCTGAAGAAAGCAATAAAAACATATCTTTATATGGAGGGCAGTTTGACATTACAGATGAAGTCGGTGACGACAAAACTTCTCTAGTGGGGGTTGAACATAGAAATCCAGAATTGTTTAGAAATACTATAATAGGAAAATTTTCTCCAGTTACAGGAGCTTTCATGACTGGTGAAGGCGCTACATATATTTATACAGGTATCGAAGCCAACTACGACTTAGGACCAGTTATAATAAAACCAGGTTTTGCTCCAGGGATATACGAGCCAGGAAGTAGCGGTAAAGAAATGGGAGATATCTTAGAGTTTAAAAGCGAAATATCAATAGGCCTAGATATATTTGAAAATTCTAACATTGGTTATTCATACAGCCATATTTCAAATAATGACTGGGGATCAGTGAACCCAGGCGCAAACAATCAAACAATTTCTTTTTCCCAAAAATTTTAATCAATGTCTTCTATTGATAATTGCTACAATGTAGAAGATTTTAAATCGTTAGCAAAAAAAAAATTACCTGCTCCAATTTTTCATTATATAGATGGAGGAGCAGATGATGAAGTAACTTTGAAGAGAAACACAGAATCTTTTTCAAATTGTGATTTAGTGCCAAATATTTTGGCAAGTGTTGGCCAACCTGATTTAACTACAACTGTCTTAGGTCAAAAAATTGATATGCCATTATTTTTATCTCCAGTAGCCATGCAAAGACTTTTTCATTATGAAGGAGATAAAGCTAGTGCTCGAGCTGCAGAGAAATTTGGAACTTTTTACAGCATGTCAACCATGGCAAATTCTACAATTGAAGAAATATCAAATATTTCTGGTGGTCCAAAAATGTTTCAGATATACATACATAAAATTAAGGGTTTAACAGATAATTTAATTGATAGATGTAAAAGCTCAGGTTTTAACGCCATGTGTTTAACCGTAGATACTGTGGTAGCGGGAAACCGCGAAAGAGATCACAGATGGGGATTTACTACACCACCAAAACTTACTTTAAAAAGTATGATGAGTTTTATGATGCGTCCTGAGTGGACATTCAATTATCTAACTCATGAAAAATTTCAGTTAGCCAATGTTACAAAGTTTACAAAAAAAGGATCAAGTATAGCTAAGGGAGTTATGGAATATATTAATGAGCAATATGATCCCGCGATGAGCTGGAAAGATGCGGAGTATTGTATTAACAGATGGGGAGGTCCTTTTGCTATTAAAGGAGTCATGTCAGTTGATGACGCCAAAAAAGCAGTTGATATAGGAGCATCAGCTATAATGTTATCTAATCATGGCGGAAGACAGTTAGATGGATCGAGAGCTCCATTTGATCAACTTCCAGCTATAGTAGATGCTGTTGGTGGAAAGCTAGAAATTATATTGGATGGTGGAATTAGAAGAGGAACACATGTCTTAAAAGCTTTATCACTAGGAGCCACAGCTTGTAGTTTTGGTAAGGGTTTTCTTTTTGCACTTGGGGCAGGAGGTCAAAAAGGAGTTGAACAAATTTTAAAAAGAATGAAGGATGAAATTACGAGAGATATGATTTTGTTGGGCTGTAAAAGCATTAAAGAACTTGATACGTCAAAAATTGCATATCGATAATGCAATTTAGCATGTTGCAAATATATTTAAATAAATTATAAAATTTGAATATGAAATTAGCAAAAAATTTAGAAAGATTAGGAACAGAGTCTGCTTTTAGTATTCTTGCAGAGGCAAAAAAACTTGAA
>MDTB01167245.1_pt1 | contig 13359 bp, 12 predicted proteins | sample 811161 | NCBI WGS metagenome assembly MDTB01 (sample SAMN05326650, study PRJNA326480) | marine metagenome | isolation source: seawater | place: Mediterranean Sea | collected 2009
CTAATACTTCAAGCAAAGCTGAGGAAGGATCGCCCCTGTAGTCAGCTCCAAGCTTATCAATCTCGTCTAATAAGAATAAAGGATTAGAGGAACCTGCTTTTTTCATCATTTGCAAAACTTTACCTGGCAAGGATCCAATGTAAGTTCTTCTGTGACCTCTTATTTCTGCTTCATCTCTAATGCCTCCTAAAGATATTCTTATAAATTTTCTATTTGTCGCTTTTGCTATAGATTTTCCTAGAGAAGTTTTACCTACACCTGGTGGGCCCACTAAACATAAAATTGGACCTTTCATTTTTTGAATTCTTTTTTGCACTGCCAAAAACTCTATTATTCTATCTTTAACTTTTTCAAGACCATAATGATCTTCATCTAAAATTTTTTGTGCATTTTTTAAATCAGTATTTATTTTTGATTTTTGAGACCAAGGCAATTCTGTCATCCAATCTAAATAATTTCTTACAACAGTAGCTTCTGCTGACATTGGGCTCATAGATTTTAATTTTTTCAATTCTGACAAACATTTTTCTTTTGCTAATTTTGGCATTTTAGCATTTGTGATAGCTTTAGTTAAACTTGATAATTCATCCTTGCCCTCGTCAATCTCCCCAAGCTCTTTTTGTATCGCTTTTAGTTGTTCATTTAAATAATACTCTCTTTGAGTTTTCTCCATTTGATTTTTGACTCTACCTCTGATTTTTTTTTCTACAGAGAGCACTCCAGTTTCTTTTTCAATAAATGAGTAAATTTTTTCTAATCTTTTTTTCAAGTCTGTTATTTCTAGCAGTTCCTGTTTTTCTATAATTTGTATGTTTAAATTAGAAGATATGTTATTTGCTATTTGAGAGGCATTTTTAAGATTTTTGAGATTATTAGCTCCTTCGTTAAAATCTTTTTTATTAAGAATTAATAATTTTTCATATTTTTTTATTAAGCCAAGTGCAAAATTGTCAAGCTCTTTTGAAATATTTTTATCCTCTTCAATTTGTACCTCACAAGTAATGAATTTGTCTTTATGGTCTGTATGTTTAAGTATTTTAACTCTTTTTTCTCCTTCAACTAAAACTTTGACTGTACCGTCTGGTAATTTTAATAATTGTAAAATTTTACTTAAACATCCGTATCCAAATAAGTCTTTTCCCTCAGGATCGTCTACCTCAGAATTTTTTTGTGTTACTAAAACAATAGATTTATCTGCCTTCATAACTTCTTGTAATGCTTTAATTGATTTCTCTCTTCCAACAAACAAAGGGACAACCATTGATGGGAAGATTACTATGTCTCTGAGTGGTAAAAGTGGTTTTATATAAGAAGCTTGCATCACTAACTATATGGCAATTATTATAGTAATTTCAAGAAACAAATTTAAATCAAGCTACTGATGTTGATTGTTTTTTACCATATGTGACAATCGGTTCAGAATTACCTTTTACAGAGGGTTTATCGATAGTTACTTTTATAACACCTTCCATATCTGGCAGTTCAAACATAGTTTTGAGTAGAATATTTTCTAAAATTGACCTTAAGCCTCTTGCTCCAGTTTTTTTGGAAATAGCTTTTTTAGCAATTTCAGCTATAGCATCGTCTTGAAACTCTAAATCTACATTTTCAAATTCAAATAATCTTTTATATTGCTTAATTAATGAATTTTTAGGCTCTTTTAAAATTTTTACTAAAGATTTTTCATCAAGATCATCTAACGTTGCTACTATAGGCATTCTACCTATAAATTCTGGAATTAAACCATACTTAATTAAATCTTCAGGTTCTAGCTGCTTCATTATTGTTGATAAAGGTTGTTCCTTATAATTTTTAACTTTTGCACCAAATCCTATTGAAGTTTCTTTACCTCTGCTATCAATTAATTTATCAAGTCCTGCAAATGCTCCCCCGCAAATGAACAATATATTTGTAGTATCTACTTGTAAAAATTCTTGTTGGGGATGTTTTCTGCCGCCTTGGGGAGGCACGCTAGCTATTGTTCCTTCCATTATTTTTAATAAGGCTTGTTGAACACCCTCTCCAGAAACGTCTCTAGTGATAGATGGGTTCTCAGATTTTCTACTTATTTTGTCTACTTCATCAATATAAACAATTCCTCTTTGTGCTTTTTCTACATTATAGTCTGCTGATTGTAAAAGTTTAAGAATTATATTCTCTACATCCTCACCAACATAACCTGCTTCTGTCAAAGTTGTAGCATCAGCCATTGTAAATGGAACATCTAAAATTCTTGCTAAAGTTTGAGCAAGCAATGTCTTACCACATCCTGTTGGTCCGACTAAAAGAATATTTGATTTGGACAATTCTATATCTTTATTGCTTTTTGTTTCATGGCTTAATCTTTTGTAATGATTATGAACTGCCACAGATAGTATCTCCTTAGCAAATTTTTGACCAATAACGTAATCATCTAACACATTGCAAATTTCTTTTGGAGTAGGAACTCCATCTTGATGTTTTACTAAAGAACTTTTATTTTCTTCCTTAATAATATCCATACAAAGTTCAACGCATTCGTCACATATAAATACAGTTGGTCCAGCAATTAGCTTTCTAACTTCGTGTTGGCTCTTTCCACAAAAAGAACAGTAGAGAATGTTTTTGTTATTTTTTTCAGTCATATCGAATCAACATTACTATAATAGATGTCTACAATATTCTTATCAAGCTGAAGTTGTAAGTAAATCTATATATAGTGATTTATTTTCTTTTTTCCACAACAGAGTCAATCAAACCAAATTTTTTAGCATCATCTGCCGTCATAAAATTATCTCTCTCCAAGGCCTTACCGATTTCATCAATTGATTTACCAGTGTGCTTTGAATAAATTTTATTTAACCTTTCTTTAAGAGAGAGTATTTCTTTAGCATGAATTTGAATGTCTGTGGCCTGTCCTTGAAAACCTGCAGAGGGTTGATGAACCATTATTCTTGAATTCGGCAAAGAATATCTTTTACCTTTTTCTCCAGCTGCAAGCAAAAAAGATCCCATTGAAGATGCTTGACCAATACAAAGTGTAGAAACTGGTGAATTAATATATTGCATTGTATCATAGATGCCTAAACCAGCTGTAACTAAACCTCCGGGACTATTTATATAAAAATTTATCTCTTTATTTGGATTTTCAGACTCTAAAAATAAAAGCTGAGCAGTAACCAAAGATGCAACTGCGTCATTAACTGGTCCAACTAAAAAAACTATTCTTTCTTTTAAAAGTCTGGAATAAATATCATACGCTCTTTCCCCTTTACTTGTTTGCTCAACAACCATCGGAATAAGGCTATTCATTTGTTCTTCAAATTTACGACTCATAGAACGACTTATACAACTATTGGTTACTTTTTACTATTTTTTTTTGATTTTACTTTATCTTTATTAGAAGATTTAGTTTTAATATTACTCAATTTTTCTGAATCAGGTTTATTAAATGCTGAAATTATTTTCTCCGCTTCTTTTGAATTAATATTCTTTTTATTAAGTTTTATTTTTGATTTTATAAAATTCAAAATTTTTTCTTCATATATAGACCCTTTTAAATTTTGGGAGGCGCTTGGATTTTTTTCGTAATATTCAAAAATCATTTTCTCTTGCCCTGGCATACCCTTAATTTGTTTTTGTATTTCATCTTTTACTTCATTGTCTGATACTTTTAGTTTATTCTGTTCTCCAAGTTCATTAAGTAACAAACCAAGTTTAATTCTAGACTTAGCGATTTTTTCATTATTAGCTTTGTGCTTTTCTTTTTCTTGAGGTTTTAAATTTTGTGTCATTAATAAAACCTCTTGGTCAACTAGATTTTGAGGTAATTCAATTTGATAATTATTTTCAATTTGATCAAATATTTCTTTCTTTGTAATTAAATTTAAAGATTGAATGTATTGACCTGAAATTTGATTCTTAATTAATTCCTTTAGCCCGTTTAAATCTTTTGCTCCCATTGTCTTAGCAAAATCATCATCAATCTTATTTTCTTTAGCCTTTTTTACATTTAAAATTTTACATTCAAAAACAGTCTTTTTATTAGCAAGTTCTTTTTTAGGATGGTTAGCTGGTAAAGTAGCTGTCAAACTTTTTAAATCATCTTTTTTAACTCCTACAAGCTGTTCATCGAAACCTTTTAAAAATAAATCTTTACCTAGCTCTAACTGGACTCCTTTGCCTTCACTTCCTTCAAATTTATTTCCATCTACCGTTGCAGAATAATCAAAAACTACTTGGTCTCCTAATTTAGCTTTTTCTTCAACTTTCTTATCTTCAAACTGCTTATTTTGGCTCGAAATCAAATTCAATTTTTCATTAACTAATTTCTCTTCAATTTCAATCCTATATTCTGTTGCCTGATAATTATCAAAAGATTTTAGCTTAATTTCTGGCAGGGTATCAATTTGTAATTCATAATTTAAATCTTTACCTTCTCCAAAAGTTTTTAAATCTATTTTAGGTTGGCCAGCAACTTTTATTTTTTTTTCGTCAATAGCCTTAGCTGATGTTTCTCTTAAAATCTTGTCAATTACTTCTCCATAAATAGATTTTCCAAATTGACTTTTAATTAAAGAAGCTGGAACTTTGCCTGCTCTAAATCCTTTTAGTGTCACTTCTTTTTGTAATTCTTTAAGTCTTTCATCTAGCTTAGATTGAATGGTCTTTTTATCGACTATAACTGATAAAATTGTTCTTAAACCTTTTTTTGACTGTATTTCAGTTTTCATAATATACTTTTGGTGGGCAAGAAGAGACTCGAACTCTTAAGCCTTGCGGCACTGGTTTCTAAGACCAGCGCGTATACCAATTCCGCCACTTGCCCAATTTAATAATCGGTTTTTTATATAACAAATTAGTTTTTTGTTAAACGATAAAGTCTCAGATAAGCTATCATGTAGATTAAAATTAAAGAGAAAAACCAATACTTACACACCAAACTGTTGTCTATAAAATATAAACTTGGAAAAACTAGAGCTAAATAAATAGAGTTTATAATTATAGAATTGATATAGTTACTTTTTTCAAGACCAAAAATATTAACAATTCTATTATGAATGAGCATATGCAAATGACTGTCATCTGGTAAAACAGGGGATTTATTTTGATATAATTTCCTAAAAAAAGAAAAAAATACTTCAAAAAATAAATAAAATAATAATATACAAAAGAAAAAAGATGATAATTCTGGATTTAAATTATTAGTATAAACAACATTTAAGGCTATTAAAATTCCAGATAAATACGAACCACTATCACCCAAAAAAATTTTGGCTTTGGGAAAATTAAAAAGTAAAAAAGAAATAAGTATTATAATTTGGCCTGTTAAAAAAAAAGAAAATTCAAGATGCGCATTACTCAAATTTATAAACAATAATATCGAATTTATTATAATCAAATTGATAGTCAAAAGTCCGTTAAATCCATCAATTAAATTTGCTCCATTAATTATAAATAAAAAGCACAAGACAATAAAAAAAGTAGAAAAAATTTTATTTTCTAGCCAAAAATCAAGAAACATTAAATCGACATTTTCAATTTTTAGGGAAAAAGCACTTATAAATAAAACTAAAGAAATTATCATTAATATTAGCCTTAAATTTGGACTTATTTTAATTTTAATATCATCTAAATATCCTATTAAAAATAAACTTACTCCTGTAAAAAAGTATATATAAAGAAATTGGGAATATAACAAAAAATAGATACCTAAAAAAATTAATAGTGATATAAAACAACCTATACCTCCACTTCTTGAAGTTGCACGGCTGTGAAAAGATTGAGGTTTCGAAAAATCTTTATCTAAAAGAATCCCATCTAAATTTTTGTTTGATATCTTTTCAATTATTAAAAAAATAAAAAACGTTATTAGAGCAAATAATGATAAAAAACCTAACTCAATTGAATCTGTTTGCATTTACTTTTTCATACCTTTATTATTTTTTTTTACGATATAAATCCCTAATATAATTATAACTAAAGAAATTAAAACTCTCCAAGTTATTATCTCATTCATTAAAAAATATCCAAATATAACTCCAAAAATAGGAATTAGATAAGCTACTTGTGTTTGAAAAACTAATCCATTAACTGTAAGAATTCTAAATCTGATTAACCAAGCAAGTCCTGTTGCAACTACACCTAGATAAAGTAATGCTAAAGTCGACTCAATCGACGGGTTTAATTGCCAAGGCGCTTCAAATAAAATTGATAGTGGAAGTAAAAAAATTATAGACCATAAAGTGGTAGATGTAGTTACATTTTCATTTCCTTCTTTTTTTAATTTTAGAGTTAATATGCCCCCTATAGAATAAAAAGTTGATCCTAGAATAGTAATCAAAGCATACATATAATTATTCTCATTTATTATTAATTTATCAAAAAATAAAAAAACTACTCCAGAAAAACCAACTAAAATACCAATAGATTTAAATAAAGTTATTTTTTCATTTTTAGTAAAAAAGTGTGCTAGAACTGAACCGCTCATAGGGGTAGTGCTCATTAACATGGCGGCTAAATAACTATTAATTTCACTTGTTCCAATTGCAATTAGTGTAAACGGTATTGCAATATTACAAAGACCAATCAGTGCATAAGGTCTCCAATTATTTGAAAATGCTTTAATTCTAATATTTTTAAATTTACACAACAGATAAAGAGGAATACTCGCAAAAATAACTCTGATTAAAGCTAAAGTGAATGGTTCATAGGAATAAGTGGCAATCTTAATATTAAAAAAAGATGACCCCCAAATTAACCCTAATAAGGTTAAAAGAAATATGTCTATTGATTTTGCCTCTCTCATTTCAAGCAGTGATTGTATTTATGTGCAAAATGCATATCAGATATATGATTTTAATTATACATTTAAAAAACTACTGTATATATGTTCTCTGGAGTTTTTATAACAAGCAATTATTTAAGGAGATTAAATGAGTTCTAAAAATATTCTAAAATTAATGAAAGACAAACAGGTAGAGTTTGTAGATCTTAGATTCACCGACCCAAAAGGTAAGCTTCAACACTTAACCATGGATGCTACTGTTGTTGATGAAGAAATGCTTGAAAAAGGTGTTTTTTTTGATGGATCTTCGATAGCGGGATGGAAAGCTATAAATGAGTCTGACATGGTTTTAAAACCCGATTTAGAAAGACCTATTATTGATCCATTTAATTCTCACACAACATTAAATATTTTTTGTGATATTTTAGATGCTGTTAAAAAAAATCCTTACGAAAGAGACCCAAGAGGAACAGCAAAAAAGGCTGAAGCCTATTTAAAAAAATCTGGAATTGGAGATAAGTCATATTTTGGACCTGAACCTGAATTTTTTGTTTTTGACGACGTAAGATTCAAAAATGATATGAATGAAACTAGTTTTTCAATTGATAGTTCAGAAGGCCCATACAATACAGGTAAAAAATATGAAAATGGTAATATGGGACACAGACCAGGTATTAAGGGGGGATATTTTCCTGTTCCTCCAGTTGATAGTGCTCAAGATATGCGTGGAGAATATTTAAAGGCTCTTAAAGACATGGGTGTAAAAGTTGAAAAACACCACCATGAAGTGGCTCCTAGTCAACATGAACTTGGAATGTATTTTGGGACATTAACTAATATGGCAGATAATGTGCAACTTTATAAGTATGCAGTTCAGATGGTTACACACTCTTTTGGAAAATCTGCAACTTTTATGCCAAAACCAGTTAAGGGAGATAATGGTTCTGGAATGCATTGTCATCAATCAATTTGGAAAGGAAATACACCAGTATTTATGGGAAAAGAATACGCAGGACTGTCAAAAACAGCTTTATACTATATTGGTGGAATTTTGAAACATGCCAAAGCTATAAATGCTTTTGCTAATGCAACAACTAATAGTTATAAAAGATTAATACCTGGCTTTGAAGCTCCAGTTATCTTAGCGTATTCTGCAAGAAATAGATCTGCTTCATGTAGAATACCAGTCATAATGAATCCAAAAGCAGCTAGAATGGAAATTAGATTCCCAGATGCCGCTGGAAATCCATATTTAACTTTTGCATCAATGCTAATGGCAGGAATTGATGGAATTAAAAATAAAATTGATCCAGGTAAATCATTTGACGAGGATTTATACTCTTTATCAGAAAATGAAGTTAAAAAATTACCTACAGTATGCGGTTCTTTAAGAGAGGCAATGCAAAATTTAGATAAAGATAGAAAATTTTTAACTCAAGGAGGAGTTTTTACTGACGATCAAATTGATGCATATATTGATTTAAAGTTTCAAGAGATTTACAAATTTGAACACACACCACATCCAATAGAGTTTGAGATGTATTATAGTGGTTAAATTTTAAAAGACTCTCCACATCCACATCTTTCTGTCTCATTGGGATTATTAAAAACAAATTGAGATGAAAATTTCTCTTTTTTATAATCCATTTCTGTACCTAGAAGATACATAACAGCTTTCGGATCAATTAAAACTTTCACTCCTTTATCTTCGATGATTTCCTCATTTGGTCTTATATCTTTAGCATATTCCATTATATAAGACATACCTGCGCAACCTCCAGATTTTACTCCAACTCTAACTCCTATTGTAGAATTTTCTGCTTTTGACATTATCTCTTTTATTCTACTAACTGCATTATCGCTAAGTTTAATTATTTGTTCGCTCATAAATTTAATTCCAATTTTGCTGCTTCTGACATTTTATCTTTGGTCCAAGGTGGATCCCATACCAGTTTTAAATTAACATCTTTAATTCCATTTATCTTCAATATATTATCTTTAACTGAATTAGGCAAACTTTCTGCAACAGGGCAGTTCGGCGAGGTTAAAGTCATCTCTATTAATACCTTACTTTTGTCATCAATTTCTATCTTGTATATAAGACCAAGATCAAAGATATTAACTGGTATCTCTGGATCATAAATTTTCTTTATTTCTGAAATTACTTTATTTTTCAAATCATTCATAACTTACTTTTTTTTTCTAACGCAGCTAATAAGGTATGCCAAGCCATTGTAGCGCATTTTATTCTCATAGGGAATTGTTGAACTCCGGATAAAGAAGAAATAGTTGTCACTTGATCTTCTGATAGACTATTTAAAGTAATTTTTGACTTATTTTTTAACATACTTAAGAAATCGTCCGTAACTTTCTTTGAAAACTGCAAGTCTCTTCCCTTAAGTGTGTCAGTAAGTATTGATGCTGAAGCCAAAGAAATTGCACATCCTTCTCCTTCAAAACTTAAACCAGAAAGATTCTTGTCTTGGTCCAATTTTGCATAAATATGAACTTTGTCTCCACATAAAGGATTGTGTGCTTTTGCATCATGATTATATCCATTACATTTACCTTTGTTACGAGGATTTTTAGCATGATCTAAAATTATTTCTTGATACAACTCTTTTAAATCCATCTAAACCTTAAAAATTTTTTTACAATTATCAATAGCTTCACTTAATTTATCTATATCATCTTTTGAATTATATACCCCAAGAGAAGCTCTAGCGGTTGCAGGTATGCCTAATTTATCATGTAGAACTTGACAACAATGATGTCCTGCTCTGATAGCAACACCATCTTCATCTAAAATTGTTGCGATATCATGTGGGTGTATTCCCTTCATTGAAAAGCATATTACAGAACCTCTTTCTTTTGGATTACCAATTATACTTATCGAGTTATTTTTTTTTAATTTTTCAATACCGTATTCCATAACTTCGTTTTCATGAGTTTGAATATTTTTAATTCCTAATTTTTCAATAAACTTAATTGCTTCAGAAAAAGCAACTACCTCTGCAGTTTGCATTGTCCCTGCTTCAAACTTAGTTGGTGTGGAAGCAAAAGTTATATTATCTTTAAGTACTTCACTAATCATCCCGCCTCCTCCTTGGTAAGGTGGCAATTTTTCTAACCATTTTTTTTTAGCATATAAAATTCCCAATCCATTCGGACCATACATTTTATGGCAAGAGATAGCATAAAAATCACATCCTAACTCCTGCATGTCTATTTTTAAGTGTGGAGCTCCTTGTGTTCCATCAACTAAAACTGGAATATTTTTTTCTTTGGCTAAATCAACAACCTTTTTTATTGGCAATATTGCGCCTGTAACATTGGATAAATGGGTAATAGCTATCATTTTTGTTTTAGAATTAATAAGTTTTTTAATCTCATCAATCTCAACTTCTCCGTTTTCGTTTACTGATGCAAATTTAATTTTTGCACCTTTTTTTTGTCTTAAAAAATGCCAAGGGACATAATTTGAATGATGCTCTAATTCGGTTATCAAAATTTCATCTCCTTCTTTTACAAACCTTTCTCCATATGATGATGCAACTAAATTAATGGACTCTGTAGCACCTTTTGTAAAAATAATTTCCTCTCTTTCTTTTGCGTTTAAATAATCTTTAACTTTATCTCTAGCGTCTTCAAATCTATTTGTTGCTTTCACTGCCAATGAATGAACGCTTCTACCTACATTAGAAAACTCAGTTTCATAAAAATTTGATAGTCTATTTATTACAGTTTGAGGTTTTTGAGATGAATTCGCACTATCCAAATAAACTAAAGGTTTGCCATTTATTTTTTGCTTAAATATAGGAAATTCAGACTTAATATTTTTAATATTCATTTATAAATTGGTTTTCTAATTTATTTTTAACAAAATTCCTTATTGAATTACTTTTAATAGAATCGACTACTTCATTTAAAAAGCCATTAACTAGTAACTTGGTTGACTCTTTTTTAGTTAGTCCTCTAGTCATTAAGTAATATATGGAATCTTTATCTAGATTACCTGACGTTGATCCATGAGAACATTTGACATCATCAGCATAAATTTCCAGTTCTGGCTTAGAATCGAATTCGGATAACTCGCTTAGTAAAATAGCTTTACTTAATTGATAGGCATCAGTTTTTTGGGCAACATCTTTTACAAAAATTTTTCCTTGGTAAACACCTTTGCTTTCCGCATTTAAAACATTTTTTACTTTCTGATAACTCTTACAATTTGGAAAAAGATGATTTACACGAGTTTTTACTTCTTGATGCACATTATCATCTAAAAAAGATGCTGATTGTAAATTACATTCACTTCTTTCACCCTCTAAATTAAATTCTAAATCCAGTTTATTAAATTTATGCCCAGTAGGAAAAATGAAAGAGGTATAATTTGAGTCTGATGATAAACTATTTCTTGAATATTTATGAAAATATCCAAAACTTTTATCGTTTTGAAGATAGATACTTTTTAAAGCTGCAGATTTTTCAAGAATAATATCTTCATAAACGTTATTAAAAAAATTTTTTTTAGACTCATTAATCGTAAATTCCAAGAAATGAAGTTCAGAATTTTTTCCAATTTTTATTTTATTTTTACTATTTAAAATATTTTCATCAAGATCTTCAGTAAATAAATGATAAATTACAAGAACTTTTTTAAATTTATAGTTTTCTTTTACGTCTAAAAAATAACCTTTATCAGATAAAGCATGATTTAAATTTAATAGAGGATTATGTTTTTTTGAATCAGAATAATCCTCATTTATAAAAGGCTGTAATTTTATCTTGTCTTTTTCCTCATATTTAAAGTCACTGTAAGTTAGCTCACCATTAATAATTACAATATAGTTATGCTCAAAATCTTTTATGAAGTCAATTTTCGGTTTTTTCGATTTTTCAAGTTTTAACTCTAACTTATTAAAATTTTTGGAGACTATTTCTTTTAAATCTGAAAATTTCCAATCTTCATTTCTTTTATTTGGAAAACCAATATCATTAAAATGATTTAAATTTTTTAATCTAAAATATTTCTCTTCTTTTGTAAATTTTCCAATTTTATCTATTTCGTTTGAATTAATTTTAAAATTTAACATTTTAATTAATTCCTTTGTAGCCTGTTTTTTCTAATTGTATCGCCAATTCTTTATTTCCTGATTTAACTATTTTACCATTTGATAGTACGTGAACAAAATCAGGTTTTATAAAATTTAGTAACCTCTGATAATGAGTAATAACTAAAAATGATTTTTTATTATCTCTAGAGGAATTTACTCCATCTGCGACTATTCTTAGTGCATCGATATCTAATCCTGAATCAGTTTCATCGAGAATAATCAGATTTGGATCTAAAATTTTCATTTGTAGAATTTCATTTTTTTTCTTTTCTCCCCCAGAGAATCCGACGTTTAGTTGTCTTGTTAACATTTTTTCATCCATCCCAAGTTCTGTGGTTTTTTCTTTAATTAATTTTAAAAAAGAAAGTGCATCTATCTCTTTTTTTCCTTGGGCTTTTCGAACTTTATTTAGAGATGTTCTTAAAAAATTACTTGTATTAACCCCTGGGATTTCCGTTGGATATTGAAATGCTAAAAAAATTCCTTTTTGAGCTCTTTCATCAATTGATATTTCGTTAAGACTTTTTCCAAGATAATTTAATTCTCCAGAGATATTGTATCCTTCTTTTCCAGAGAGAACATTTGCTAAAGTGCTTTTTCCAGATCCATTTGGACCCATGATTGCGTGCAATTCCCCTGGTTTTATAGATATGTTTAGACCTTTAAGTATTAATTTATCATTTATAGAAGCGTTTAAATCCTTAATTTCTAACATTAGCCTACGCTACCTTCTAGACTTATACCTACGAGCTTTTGTGCTTCGACAGCGAATTCCATTGGTAATTGTTGTAAAACATCTTTACAAAAACCATTAACTATTAAACTTACAGCTTCTTCTTGATTTAATCCTCTTTGATTGCAATAAAATAATTGATCATCATTTATTTTTGAAGTTGTTGCCTCGTGTTCAATTGTTGAAGATGAATTTTTATTTTTAATATATGGGACTGTGTGTGCACCACATTTATTTCCCATCAATAAAGAGTCACACTGAGTATAATTTCTTGAGTTTAAAGCTTTTCTTCCAATATCAACTAATCCTCTGTAGGTATTATCTGCATTTCCTGCAGATATTCCTTTAGAAATAATTTTACTTTTTGTATTTTTTCCTAAATGAATCATTTTTGTTCCTGTATCTGCTTTTTGATGATTGTTAGTAATTGCTATTGAATAAAATTCACCTACTGAATTATCCCCCTGTAAAATACAGCTAGGATATTTCCAAGTTATAGCAGAACCAGTCTCGACTTGTGTCCACGAAATTTTTGAGTTTTTTCCCCTACATGCACCTCGTTTAGTTACAAAATTATAAATTCCACCTACACCATCTTTATCTCCTGGATACCAATTTTGAACTGTTGAATATTTAATTTCTGCGTCGTCTAGAGCAACAAGTTCTACATTAGCTGCATGTAATTGATTTTCATCTCTCATAGGTGCAGTACAGCCTTCTAAATAACTAACATAACTTCCTTTATC
>MDTB01053083.1_pt1 | contig 13358 bp, 14 predicted proteins | sample 811161 | NCBI WGS metagenome assembly MDTB01 (sample SAMN05326650, study PRJNA326480) | marine metagenome | isolation source: seawater | place: Mediterranean Sea | collected 2009
GATGATGGCCAATATTATACATCCGATTCTTTCTACGCAGATTCGGGTGATCATTACGATGATTCAACTAAGGGCCATAGGCTACCCGGTAACACACAGGATTCAGTTCGGGTTGAAAGTCGACTTTTCGTTTATCTCAAAACTTTCGAGCAGTTTATAAATGACAATCCAAGTGTAGAGTACCGAAATCTTGCCAGAACTGGGGTAAAAGTAGATGGTGCTCCGTATCTGAACTTTGATGAGGCATATAATTGGGTTAAAGATACCCCAAATCACTTTTTTGACAACAAAGTGGATGATCTGATACATCAGCAAGATCCTGTCCCGCAATTTAAAACTCTCCTGCAACCGGTCCAAAATTTCGCACAAACTCTTCTTGAGAAAGCATTAGCTTTGGCCATTGAAACTGAAATGTTGCCCGAAAAATTTTCGCAACCTCATTATTCAGGCAATAAAAAGTTGAAAGACCTGATCAGCAAAGGAGCGGAAGTTAACAAAATTGTAGATTCTGATCCTTTAATATGGAATTTAGTTTTTGAGGGAAAAACAAAAGGGGAACTCATTCATTACAAAAGAGTTATTCGGGATATTAAATCAAAAAATTCCACTTGGGATACTATCCAGAGAAATAAGGAATATTTTTGGGCTTTAAGCGAAGGGTGCCATTGGTTGCTTTCTGAGCTTGAATCACACATCCAAAAAGACTCATTGTTGAAATCTCAGTAATCGTAAAAGAGGATGCTCGTGGCATGAATAATGCTTGGTGAGGGATCATTTCTTTTATAAAATTTTCTGATTTCCTAACTATGTTCTTAAATACAATTTCAATCAATGGGTTCTGACCTACAACTAACAGGACTAGCTTCTGGGTTTGACTGGGCTCCCGTGGTCGACCAACTCATTGAATTGGAACGCATTCCACAAAAGCGACTTGAACAGGAGAAAGTAAGGAATGAAGAAAAAATTTCAGACTTAGGCATCCTAAAGACCCAACTCGATACCCTCAAAAGTACAGTTAAGGCCTTACAAAATGAGAACCTTTTTCAGTCCAGGAAAGTAGGATTAAGTTCATCCAACCAAAGCACACCTTCTGTTAGAGCGGATGCGGAGTCTTTAACTGGTGAATTTTCAGTTCAGGTATTAAACAAAGCTTCAAGCACTGAAATGACATCGAAAAACCGATATTTTAAAGGTCTAGGTAATCCTTTAGGTATTGCCGACAATACATTCGACCCATCCCTCAAGCTTAAAGATTTGCCGCTCCAAAATAATATCTCTACCGGTACTTTTACCATTGCAGGAAAAACCTTCTCGATTAGTAGTCTTGACGCAACATTGCAGGATGTAGTTGATATGATTAATAATTCATCTTCGGAGGGCTTGAACCCTGAGGGTACCGATGGAACTGGAATTAAGCTGAACTACACTTTAGCCAACGATAAATTCTCTATCACTAGCGATGACTTTCGGGTCTCGTTGGGCAACGCACCTGTTCTCGGTTCTCCGACAGATACATCAAACTTTTTATCTGCTTTAAAGCTCGATAATCCAAACTTACAAAGTAGTCAGGCACTAGGATCAATTGATATGTCTAATACCTTGGACAGTGCAAACTTTGGAAACTCATTTACTGGGCTCAATGCTGGTAAACTTGGTACATTTTTTATCGGGGAAGGCGAGGGGGTAGTCAGAATCGATTACGACATTACTGTGGATACCGTGAGTACTCTTGTGCAGAAAGTAAATTCCTCGGATGCTAATGTATATATGTTTTACGATCCAGTCAGTGATCGGTTTGTGATTAGAAATAAAAGCACGGGTGCAACTGGAATTACAGTTCATGAGTCTGAGAACTGGGATGCGGTAAGTTCAAATAAAGGAGCTGGCAATGTCTTGGAATTGATGGGATTAGCTAGTCCTAAGGTTATTTCCAACACATACGTCGCAGGGTCAGGTGTCTCTATTTCGCAAGGTGATTATTTCAAGTTTATTTCCTCAGGCAACACATCTTATTGGCAAGCCCTTGAAAAAGGCGTTATTGGAGATCCAACCTTAACAAGCGGCAAATGGCGCCAAGTCATCCAAGGTGTTGGAAGGTCGATCAATTCTGAAGTTGGGGGTAACTCCTCCATACGCGTGAATAATGGAGAGATTATTTACAGTAAGGGTAGCACCTTTTCTGCAGACGAACATGGATACAAAGGAATCAACTTTGACATATCCAGCGTATCTCTAGGTGGAAAATTTGATTTTACAGTAGCCAAAGATACAGGTGCAGCTAAAACCGCTATCGATAAGTTTGTTGTCGAATTCAATGACGCGCAGGATTACATAAACAGCCTAGTATCAGTAACTAATGATGGAGAAAATGTTACCGCCGGTCGATTCTCGAATAATACTGAGCTTTCGAGATTAGGGAGTCAGTTAAGAAAAGTTGCTTTTGGTGACTCAACTCCACATTCTGCTAGTGAAGTAACCCAAGACAACTCTGATTTCATTCTTAACGAACAAACCCGGGCTACTCTTGTTTCCATCAACTCGGATCCAGGCTCAGAATTGATGACATTGAAAGCCGAATTGAGCTTGGGTGCCAGCAACAACGGCTATTTAGTAAAAGTTCTTAATGATACTCTATTAGATTCCTCCGGTAATCCTCAAACCTATTATAAATATAATTCCACGACAGGATTCTGGGAGGAAGCAGAACCGGCCTTCAGTTCATTTCGACTGTCGGATATAGGTTTGGATTTCGGAGTCGGATCAGATAATCTTAAAACATCAAATTCAGCTCTACTCATTCAGGCACTTGAGGAACGACCGGAAATGGTACAGTCTCTTTTTGATCAAGATAAAGTCACTAGGTTTGATGTTGTCACGAATTCCAATCGTGAACTAAAAGGGGTCTCACAAGCAATAGACGAGTTCGTTACTGCGTTTTTGGAAGGAAATCTCACCAGTAATTACAAGGGCACTTACAACACCCATATTGATAGTATTAAAAGTCAGAACAAGAGACTCGATAAGCGAATTGAAGACCTAGAAAGATACCTCGAGCAAAGAGAAGAAACCCTCAGCCAAGGCTTTATGCGGATGGAGGAGATGCAATCAAAGCTTAATACCCAACTTCAAACACTACAAAGTTCATTTAAGAGTAATAAATAATGAAATTCAGTTTACTTAGTATTTTAACCATCATAATCTTTTTTTCTTCCTGCCGGAAGTTCCAAGAGGAAAAAGTTGTGGCTAAAGCTAAACCATTCAGCCCGACTAACATTTATCCAGTTGAAAGACTGCCACTTAACTTCACCCGTGTCGCTCTACTACCTTGCTATTATGGAGATCCAGACTCCCAGATACTTTCATTTTGTGACCCGATTTTCCTACAAGAATTGTCTCAGGAAAGAATTTTTGAAATTGTGCAAATTTCTCCCGATGAACTCCGAAATTTGACTGGCAAAAGTAGAGTTTCTTCAACCCAAAACTTACCTGCTAATTTTCTCAGGATCATTGAAAGTAATACCGGGGCTCAAGGTGTGCTTTTCGTTGACTTAGATTCGTACAAACCATTCCGACCTATGTCAATCGGAGTAAGGTCCAAGTTGGTGGACCTTAAAACAGGTGAATTCATGTGGGCAATCGATGAGACATTTGATGCAGGTCATGCCAATGTTGTTGTGGGAGCTGCCCAATTTCAGGAAACATCACAGGTGCGTGCCTTGTCTGCGAGAACCAATGGAAGCGTCTTACACTCACCTAGAATTTTCACAAAGTATGTAGCTTCGACCATCTTTTCAACCTTGCCTAAAAGGTGATAAATTTATTATTGCATTATATTCTTATTTGGCACATATTAAGCTAACACTAATCTATGGAAGCAATATCAGGAGACGCGTCGAGAAATGTCATAACCAATGACAATTTATCATTATCATTAAACGCTTCTACCAAACATGCTGATTCAATTCGCCAGAATGTTGATTTAGATTCGAATGTCGCAGATCTTAGTAACTTGGTCACTCATGCGAAAGATTCTTCTCCTGATATCCGTGCGGATGTTATTGATCGGGCAAAGCTACTCTTATCTGATCCAAACTGGTTAAATGATGATAATTTGTCCAAATTATCTGAAAAATTACTTCAGGTCGAAGATTTTGACTCTTAATTTTTTTTGCAATGCAATACGATAAGATAGCTCGTTCATACAAAGCTCAATCTGTTCAAACTGCCAGTCCCGGCAAACTTGTACTGATGCTCTTCGATGGTTATCTCCGATTCACAACCGCTGCTAAAAATTCATTCAGCCTCGAAGATTTAACGAAAAGAAATGAAGGCATTAATAATAATTTAATTCGTGCACAAAATATCGTCACTGAACTGCAATCATCTCTCGATATGTCTGTACCTGGTGATTTACCTGGCACTCTTTATCGTCTTTACGATTATGTCTTGCATCAACTTCAGCAAGCTAATTTGCAAAAAAAACCTGACACGATCGACGAAGCAGATAAAGTTATTGCCGAGTTGCGAGAAGCATGGGCAGAGATGCTCATTCAGAACCCTACCGAGGGTGGCAGTTCAACTTCTGATCAGCAACCTGGCTCAATTTCTCTCCAAGCATAGCTTTTCCTTATGAGCGAAAAACATTTCGCTTATTTTATAGAAGCCTTGGAAACTCTTGAAAACTTGTTACACGCTGAAACACAGGCTATTGCTGCCCATGAATTAGACACGATTGATGAAATCATGCAACAAAAGGATATAAGCCTTGAAACACTGCTAGCAGCCAAAGACTCACTTGAAAAAGATCCACGAAATAATCAGTTAGCTAATGAAAAGCTAGATTATGTGATGAATCTACAATCCAGGAATGCAATTTCATTTAAAAAGCTGAAGGATAGAGTAGAGGCCAAAAATAAGGCAGATGACCCAAGCCGAAAATCCTCTGAAAATAAAGCCCGATCTACTTATTTAGAGAATTGAATTAAATATCCGCGGTTTCTAAGTACCAAGAAGGTCTATTGCTCTTGCGAACTGCATTCAGGACTTATATAAATTTGTTGTTCATGGAAAAATACAATTTGTTTCAGAAAGTTTGGAGGCATCATAGCGTAGGGCTGCTAGATAACGGACAAACCCAATTGTTTGTAGGGCGCCACCTCATTCACGAAGTAACCAGTCCGCAAGCCTTTGGAATGTTGCGCGAAATGAACCTTCCTGTCCGTTATCCAGAAAGAACCTTCGCAACGGTTGACCACATTGTGCCAACTGATGAAGTTAAAGAACCTTACTCTGATCCTCTTGCTGATGCGATGATCAAGGAATTACGTGAAAATTGCGCAAAAACAGGTGTTACATTTTTCGATATAGATTCCGGCAAGCAGGGAATCGTCCATGTAGTGGGCCCAGAGCAAGGATTAACCCAACCTGGAATGACGATAGCTTGCGGTGATTCTCACACCTCAACACACGGAGCCTTTGGTGCTATTGCTTTTGGCGTTGGAACAAGCCAAGTACGCGATCTTCTTGCCACGCAAACCTTAGCTTTATCACCACTTAAAGTTCGGCGAATAGAAGTAAATGGTCATTTGCAACCAGGTGTTTATGCCAAAGATGTCATTCTTCATATTATACGCAAACTAGGAGTTAACGGAGGCACTGGATATGCTTATGAATATGCTGGTGATGTCTTTGACCAATTTTCGATGGAGGAAAGAATGACCGCGTGTAACATGTCGATCGAAGGTGGCGCAAGAGTGGGCTATGTAAATCCTGATGAAAAAACCTTTGCCTATTTGAATGGGAAACCATACTCGCCCAAGCATGAAAACTGGGAAAAGGCTGTCACTGTATGGTCCTCTTTTGCGTCGGATAAAGGATGCGATTATGAAGATATCGTTCTTTTTAATGCAGCTGATATTTCCCCAACCGTCACTTGGGGGATCAATCCAAGTCAGGCCATTTCTGTTGAAGAGAAAATCCCGGATCCCCGTGAACTTACTGGTGCAGAAGCATCAAGTGCTATTGAAGCGCTTGACTACATGAAACTATCAGCGGGCTCAGACATTAAAGGCACCGCTATTGATGTAGCCTTTATTGGGTCCTGTACAAACGGCAGGATCTCAGATTTGGAGGAAGTGGCATCAAAACTTAATGGTCACAAGGTCAAGACCGGAGTTAAAGCAATTGTTGTTCCCGGTTCCCAAGTTGTCAGTAAAATCGCTGAGGAAAAAGGATTAGATGAAATTTTTAAGAATGCAGGTTTTGAGTGGCGTAATGCTGGATGCTCCATGTGCTTGGCAATGAATCCTGACAAGCTAATTGGTGACCAGTTATGCGCCAGTTCTAGCAACCGTAATTTCAAAGGAAGGCAAGGAAGCCCTACGGGCAGAACCATGCTAATGAGCCCGCTCATGGTTGCAGCTGCGGCAATCAGGGGAGAAGTCGCAGACAGTAGGGAAGTGTTTTCGAATTAAAATTAGATATTATGCCATTGGAAAAAATTTCACAAGTAAGAGGTCAGGCAGTCAATGTTCCCGGTGATGATATTGATACCGACAGAATAATTCCCGCCCGCTTTATGAAATGCGTAACATTTGATGGTTTGGGCGAGTATTTATTTCATGATGTAAGATATGACAGCAAAGGTCAACCGAGGGACCATTCATTAAATGATCCACGCTTCGCGAATGCATCTATCATGCTTTCTGGCACTAATTTTGGTTGTGGAAGCTCTCGAGAGCATGCTCCGCAATCCCTCTACCGGGCTGGTTTCCGTGCTATCATCGCCGGCAATTTTGCCGAAATCTTTTTTGGTAATTCGATTAATCTTGGCATGCCATGTGTATCCATATCAGAGGATCAAAGAAAGCAACTTGCTGGAATAATTGAGGAATCTCCAGAACTAGATATCACTATCAACCTTTTGGATTCTAAAATTCATGCATCTGATCACCAATTTGCTTTCAAATTGAAAGATGGAGCTAGAGAATCCCTAATTAATGGAAAATGGGACCCAATTGATGAACTTTTAGGAAAAGGAGAAGCCATTGAAGAGGTAGCCAAACTACTCATTTATAAATAATAAAGTGAATTTTTATATTTTTTGTAGAACCTTAAGCTGTGCGTTTTTCTTCTTCTTAACAACTAGTTGCGGTCTACTTGATGATAGCGATGCATTAAACACAAGTGACTTGATTTCTAGTATAGAATCGGAAAGCCTAGATTGCTCGCTAGTGAACTCTAGTTTACACCCCAACCTACTGAAGCCTTTTCCTGGTAAAACTCCTGTTGGGATGTACGAGGGGAATCATTTCAATTTTGCAATTTTTAATTTGCCGAAAAGTTATTCAATTAGAAATATCGACTCTAATGAAAGTCTAATCGTACTCCGAAATGAGAACCTTGTCATCTCTGGTTTCGGTAAGAATAGCGAAGCTTATGTGAGAATTTTTGAAAATATCAAGGCACCGATGACTTTAAACCAGTTGGGTCTCTTTATTTATCCTTTAGGAACCTGCATACTCATCACCATATTTATCTCCTCTGAGCGGATCTACTCTCTTCGTAGCGGACTGACTTTCCCTCGAAAAATAGCCAAAGCCTTGCAAAGCGGAGAATTTCCAAACCGTAATTGGAAAAAAAGATCGTCTGCCGAAAGAATAGTTTGGGTAGCTACCAAAGAAAAACCGTCTGTCGATTCGCTACGCAGCTATTCAAGGCTAGAAATCGCAGCTCTTGAACGCGGTTTATTTCTTTTGGAAGTAGTTGTTTCTGCTGCACCCTTGCTTGGTCTGCTTGGCACGGTTACTGGGCTCGTCCAAGTCTTTTCTCAAATACCCGCAGGGGGTGGGGTAGGAGATACTGCAGTCTTCTCCGAAGGGATTGCCATGGCTTTACTGACAACCATCGTTGGTCTATCTATTGCCATTCCTACCTTAATTCTGCATTCCTCTTTAGTCAGACTAATCGAAAAGCGAGCCTCTTCCCTGGATTGGCTAACGGAAAGATTGGTGGACGCGATATATCCCAGTAACGTCCACAAAAATATCGACGGGTAAGAAGTCACTGCAGATGAGTTATCCATATGGCAGGAGTCGAAGAAAACCAAGAATTGATGTCGTGCCTCTCATTGATGTACTCATGGTGCTTATCATTTTCTTTCTTGTAACCATGCAATTCCAGGACTTGCGTGCTCTCAATGTTAAATTACCTAAAATCGAGAGCGCAGGATCAAATGTTATCCGAAACGAATTAATTATTTCAATCAAAGAAAAAGGGCAGACCTTCTTGAACGGGAATGAGATAAATATCAAAGATTTAAAAAAAATCTTACAATCCAGTGCCAAACTTCAGCAAAAACCAATGGTGCTACTAGTCGCTGATGAAAATGTACAACTGAAATATGTCACCCAAGTGGTTGATTTATGTAGACTTAACAAACTTGAGGACTTTCGTCTCCAATCCCGTTAGTCATTTTTTCTGAATTCTGGGAAAAAAGGATTATTTTTCTTTTCTTCGCTGACAGTAGTCATCGGACCATGTCCAGGGCAAAGAATAGTTTTGTTTGGCAAAGACATGATTTTTTCCCTGTTAGTGCGTAATGCATCTTCGTAAGAGACCATCCCCCCCCCCATAGATCCAGCAAAAATAGCATCGCCTACAAATGCAATGGGGCATTCTAATCCAGTTATTGAAAAAGTCACCCCACCAACCGAGTGTCCATACGTATGGAGAACACTTAATGAAAGCGATTCGCAACTATATCGAAACCCTTCCCTAATTAAATTACAATCAGTCAGGGGTTCTAAATAGTGGACATGGACAGGTGGATTATTTAGTTTTTTCTTCAAATTATTTAAGCATCCGATGTGATCTGAATGTGTATGGGTAAGGAAGATTGCGTCGATTTCTAAATTATTTTCATCAATAAAGTCTAGTAATTGTTTGGCGTCTGATCCGGTATCAATTATCCAAGCTTTGCCAGAGTTGCGATCCCATGTGATATATGCATTTACAAACATAGTACCAAAAGGCATATTAAACTGCTTTACCCCCCCTATCTTAAGTGGGGTTGGGGTCCACAACTTGCGTGCAGAATAAACAAGTTTTTCAGGATCCAATTTCAGTACGATAGCCATTAACCGAATCAATCTTTCGTTCACTTTTCCTGATAAAATCGAATCAATCTCAGACTTTTCAACGCCGACCAAGTTTGACATTTCATTTTTCCCAATACTAAGACCACGCATCGCTTTTCCAAGGATATCCTCATGGAAATCTTCAATCTCAATCATAATATAAACTTAATATTTGTTGAAAGGAAATCTGAGGATAGATGTTGATTCGTTGAGATGTCGAACTGAATTCATTTCTTCCAAAAAACATCAATCTGATCATCCACTTCATCTAAATTATCGCCAGAAATTTGCTTTAAACTAGCTTGATTTAAAACATGCGGCTTAAACGAATTGTCGTACAATAATTTCTTTAATTTTTCAGCGCTACAACTTTCGGTGTAAAGTCGTGGGGAATATTCCATCATAATAAGTATATCTTGCTTCAATACCTTCGATGCACCTGATAAAGCAAAATACTCATAACCTTCTATATCGATCTTCAAAAACTTGACTCTTGATAATTCATTATCTTTAAGGAAATCGTCTAAAATAATTGTTTCGACATTACATTTCTCTAATCCGATTGCGGGTATTAAGGAGTGACGACCGGAGTTTTTGGAAGGATATTTGTAAAAGTCACTAGTGCCATTTTCGTTGGATATTGCTTTATTGACAGGAAAGACATTGGTGCAATGATTTAAAGTTAGGTTATTTTTAAGTAAATAAAAGTTCTTTTCATCCGGTTCGAATGAATAAATTTTAGATTTACTGGACGAAATGCGGTTGAGTAAAACAGAATACCAACCCAAATTTGCTCCGATATCCAAGGCTATCTCATTTTCTTTTAAAGAAAAATTCCGAAGCAAAAAGTTGGAGTTATCTCTTTCATGAGAACCGTATTTAAACAAATGTCTTCCGATTACATCTTCAATAAAGCAATTGAATTCTGCGTTCAATAAATCGCATTTAATATGAATGTATTTTTTAAAAAATAAATACCTGAAAATTAAATAAATAAAACCTTTATAGAACTTCTTTAAATTACTCAAAATCGAACTCATAATTACTAATAATAGAAAATTTATTTAAAGTGCAACAGACCTGACTCATCATCCAGAAGCTTAGGTGCAGTTTTATTTAATACTTTCCCATCTACAACTTGTTCATAAATATCTAAATATTTAAGTGCCATTCTCCTAGAGTTGAAATTTTCAACGGCATAGTCTCTGCATGTTAGTGAGCTCCATTCATCTGCAGATTCCATAGCCTCGACCAAATCGATGGATTTGGAGGAAAGAAAGCCAACTTCAGAGGTAACAAGTTCAGGTAAAGATCCATATGGTGTCCCAAATACTGGGCATCCGCAGTATAAACTTTCCGTTATAGCCAAACCGAAAGGTTCATTCCAGCGAACAGGAAATACAAGGCCTCGTGATTGCTGCATAATGCGTTGCTTATAAGTATCATCTACCATTCCATGAAATTTAACGCGAGGGGATGCTGTAAAACGAAATCCCATAGAAAAATTAAGCCGATGTCCCCCAAGAACATGCAAATTTTTACCATGTAATCGTTTAGTTACCGAAATTGCACCACGCACATTTTTCCTTCGCCAGGCAGCCTTTCCCAAGAAATGAAAATCTTTTCTCGGCATATTGACAACTTCTACATCACTCCAATCTAAACCATTGTGTACAAATACATCAGAGCCATGCCTAGCAGCATGATCCATCGAGACAAAAACGGTTTGTATGCTAGATACCTGACCGAGTTGTGAATTGCCCTGCTGTGTGACCAAATAGGGACTATTTACTTCACCCGCAAAATCTGAAAAAAAATGAATGAGGTCATGATCAGGAGGAATAATTTCCCTGAAGTCACTGGTGCCATCCCAATGAATGACTTCAGCAAATGGACAACTTGACCCAGGACCTGCAACTATGACCACTTTATGGCCAAGTTTATGTAACTCATTCCCTAATGACCATAAAACTCGTTCAGTACCCCCATACTTCGCAACCGGTAATTTACTACTAGTTATTATTATTATTTTCATCAGTCATTTGCCCAGATCGATTCCCTATTCTCAATTTACAATACTTAAGAAACACATAAAAGGCAGAATTAACGGCAATCACCAACCCGGGCCATCCATCGAGAAATCCACGTTTCAGAATGTAACAGCGAAAAAACCTCCATATTGATCTAAAGATAATGGTGAAAGCAGTAATTTTTTGATCATTGGTAGTTTGAAGCTCTTTATACAAGTCGGTGTATTTTAAAGTTTTTAGAACTAAATCATTAAGATTATCATAGGAATAATGATAAATCTTGCCATTTAATTTCTTGGTATGACCATTGACCTTTAAGAATTCATGCACTGAAGATCCAGCCCATTCGCATCTGCCTTTTCTAGACAATCTAGTTATCACATCAGGGTACCAATCTCCATGCCGAATCCAAGTATTCAAAAAATAACTCTGCCGGCTAAAAGATACCGCGTCGCAATTAGATTTGGCTTGTCGCAAGAACTCATCGATACTTTCCCTTAGCTGATCAGACAAAATCTCGTCTGCATCTAAATTCAAAGTCCAGTCATAAGAACACTTCGACAAAGCAAATGATTTTTGTGATTTGTAACCTGTCCATTTTTTCTCAAAACAAATTGCTCCTTTCTCTCGAGCAATTTTAACTGTCCGATCGGTACAGTCGTTGTGCACAACAATTATCTCGTCAGAAACCCCCAAGCATGAATCGATACAATCTCCAATCTTAGCTTCTTCGTTTGATGCAATTATGTAGGTACTTAATGTCATGGTCATTAATTGACAACCTGTAGACTTGCATATAGGGACAAAAAATCAATTTTAATGATGGCATAGTTGATAATAGGCCTTGAAAGTGGATATGTGTATCGCGAAGAGATAGAATTGCTCATTATCGTTAAATTTAAGATTATGGACAAAATTCCTAACTTCATGAAAATGAGGAAGGCAGTTTTACTGAAATCTCATTTTATCCATTTAAGGTAATATGAAGAGGATTTCTTTCTCTGTAACAAGTAAATTGTAATCGACTTATAGGGTAATTGTATCCTAAATAAGACTCTAAAATTAATTATAATTAACTTTGTCTCAAGGCTTTAAACTAAGATTTTTTAGAGACATTATTTGAATTAAAGTTTACTTTACTACATGAGTTATAGATTTATCTACAGGTGCCTAAAAGCAAAGTTTAAAGACCAGAAATACGAAATCAAATCGCTGATTAAGCACCTCAGTAAAGCAGATATTTTTATTGATGTTGGTGCCAATAAGGGCAGTTACATCCTCTCCATGAGTAAAGCAGTTAGCAAAGGAATGATTTATGCCTTTGAACCTCAACCTATCTTGAGTGAATACCTCAAAAAAGAGGTAAATGAAAATAATCTTAAAAATGTTATTATTGAAGAACTAGCTTTGTCAAACAAAGTAGGAGATTCGAATCTATATGTGCCAGGTTTACAAACTACTTCACCATCTGCAACTCTTGAATCAAAGTTAAACCCTGAAAGTACAAAGAATTATCGGGTCAAAGTTTCGACTATTGATGATTATTTCACAAAATCAACCAGAAATATTGGAGCAATTAAAATTGATGTAGAAGGTCATGAAAGATTAGTTCTAGAAGGAGCACAAGAGACAATCAAGAAACATAGACCGATGATAGTATGCGAGATGGAAAATAGACACTTATGTAATGATTCAATTGATGATATGTTGGAGTACTTTAAGAAAATGAAATATTCATGTTATTTTGTTCATCATAGAAAAGGAATTATCCCAGCAAAACTGTTTAACAAACACATTCATCAAAATGAAGAAGGAAAAGAGTTTTGGAATAAAAAAGATTACTGCAATAACTTTATAATGAAAAATATCGATTCCTTATTTTTTTAATAATTTAATTCAATATTAATTTAAATTTTTAACTACTATTTTGTATTCTAAATTCATAATTTTTACTTGCATAAAACAAAATAAAATACATCAAAATAAAAAATCTTAACGAGTGCATTGAACCAATAAATGGGCTGTCCGTGAGAAAAAACAACAAATAAGAAAATAAAAAAATAATCCCGAGTGATGAAAATATATTTTCTTTATTTTTTCTGATTTTAACAAAAGTATTCATTAGAAAATACATAAAGAATGCAGTTGAAAGAAAACCAAAAAAACCTCTCATTACCAAATCACTCATATA
>MDTB01201578.1_pt1 | contig 13355 bp, 6 predicted proteins | sample 811161 | NCBI WGS metagenome assembly MDTB01 (sample SAMN05326650, study PRJNA326480) | marine metagenome | isolation source: seawater | place: Mediterranean Sea | collected 2009
CTTGTTTCTGCAGCACTTGGCCCAGTATATGTAATAACACCTGTACTATTATTATATGCTAGAGAACCATCGCCGCCAGCATCTGTAACTGATATTAAACCTCTTACCTGAGCATCTGTTCTTTGTGTAAATGATATAACACCTGTTGAACTATTATAACTTAAATCACCACTTGCACTTATAGCACTTCTTGCTCTTGCATTGGTAAAATATAAATTAGTTGAACCTTCGGTTAATGTATCGGTAGTTAATCCTGTAAATGTTCTAGTATCAAAAGAAACTTGATTACCCATATATCCATGAGCTGAACATTGATAATGTAATATTTCTGGAGTTGAATCTGTAGCAAGTATTTGTGTATATGCACCTGAACTACCTGGCGTTCCAGCTGTTGTTACACCTGTTGTATATGCAGTAGTTTTATCTGCCTCGTAATAAAATCTTAATGGGTGACCTGAGTTTGAGCTGTCTGATTGGTCAAACTTATATGTAATGCCTGGAACTAATTTAAAATACGGTGAGAATATGCCATTGATTTTATAACCATTACCACTTCCTGTTCCTTGGTATCTATGAGATGAATCTTTAGAAGCTACTGTTACAGTAAAGGTTTGAACATCGTCTGTGTGATAATTATAGGAATATGACGAACTACCAACCTGAAGAATATCATCTTGTGAACCATTATCTCTTCGCACATATAACTTACCATCGTAAGTGTTTATTGCTAATTCACCTAAATCTAAGTTACTTGTAGTTGGTATAGAGCCCTGCGTCGCAGAACGCCTTAATTTTATATTAGTCTGTCTTGCCAATTTTGGCTCCTATTTTGTTCAATCCTTATATAAGGTTTATAATGTTACTGTTATATAACAGTGTATAATATATTTAGTATGTTCCGCCGTCAATTATTACAGAAGCAACAGGAACACCTGATGAGTTAAACTGCATAATTGCTCCAGTATCTGAACTAGAAACAAAACTGATACCTGTTCCACCATTGTTGGAAATAAATACTGCGTCTCCAGTAAATGATGATAAACCAGTACCACCATGTGCAACTGCAAGGTCTGTAGTTAATGATAAACTTGCGGCTGAAGCTGCTCCAGTTACTGTTAATATATCATCAATGGTAGTTGTACCACCAGCTGAATCAATAGTTAAGTTACCTGAAGAAGTATCAATTTCATTATCACCAGTAATACCAACTTGAACATTACCTAAGTAAGCTCCGCCAAATTGAGCATCATGCCATGGTGATGAAGCATTGTCTCCACCTGATAAATCTTCGTCTTTAGTAAATGAGAATCTTTGAGTTTGTATATCAAATCCAAAGAAACCATCTTTAACTGCTGAACCATCATGCCATTTAAATCTGATACCTCTATCAAGACCATCAGCAGAAGAAGTATCTTTTGCCAATTCAATCATTGGGTCAGTTATTGTAGTTTCTGTTGAATTAACTGATGTTGTTGTTCCAGAAACTGTTAGGTTACCACCTACTGTTAAATTACCTTGTGTTTGTACTGTGTCACTTGAGGCATTACCTAATGTAACATTTCCATTTACTTGTAATGTTCCACCTACGACCGTGTTACCAGAAGCTTGTGCAACTGTAAAGTTACCTGCACCTACACTTAAACTTGTACCATCGAATGTAAAGTTGGCGTCATCTTCTAGTTCACCACCAGTTCCTGCAATAACAACTCTATTGTTTGTTAAATCTTCAATTTTAGCAGATGCAATCTCAGCTGAAGTGGCAACATCTAAAGTTGCAACATCTAAGTCTCCAGCAATGTCTACATTAGTTGGTAAACCAATTTGAATTTGATTACCAGAACCAGCTGTTTCAATCTCGTTTGCCGTACCGACAACACTTAATGTTTCACTGTCAAGGTCAATACTAAGAGCACCACCACTATCTGCTTGGAAGTCTAAATCTTGAGCAGTAATATTATCATCAACATAAGTTTTAATAGCTAGTGTTGTTGGAATATTTGTATTTGCCGCTCCTGATAATGCTGTGCTTGTAATAATTGCATTAACAGTTTGACCAGAACCACCCGAACTTTCAAGGGCAAGAGTTCCGATATTTAATTCGTCTATATGTTTATTTGCATCAAGTATTACTGCACTAGATGCTGTTGCTGTACCATGTGCATGGTCTAATAGTTGAGTAAAATACTTACCACCGATTAAATCAACTGAAGCAGCTACACCACCTGTTTCTGTTCCAGTACCGATATATAATCTATCACCGTTATTTGCTTGAGTACCTGCTACATAAGAGTATGCTAGTTCCCCAGTTTTGATATTACTAGGGGCAGCGGTGGTTGAACCCGTAGTTAAAATCTTTATTCTTGTTAAATTAGCCATACTAGTATGTGCCTCCTGTTATTTGTAAATTCGAATTATTTAATTGTGTTTTAACTTCATACTTTGATGAAGTTGCATTATATTGGAGTATAGCTCCATCTGTTTGTCCGGCTGAATTAACATCGGTTAAATCCGCAAGAGCAATATTACCTACTCTTAAAGTTTGAGCAGTTACTCTTTGAGGATTTTTTCTAATCTTTGCTTTTATAGTTGCCATATTAAATCTGTGTTACTCCAGGCATTATTTCTAATTGTCCTTCTACTACTCTATCTTTAATTCCAGCTCCACTTGTTATTTCAACATCATACACATACCTTCCTGGCTTCATAGCATTAGTCTGTGTATTTGTTAAGCTCAAATCTAAAATACCTCCAGTGGCAGGAGCACGAATTGAAACTGTAAAATTAACTGCAGTAGTGGAACTATAACTCTTTCTTACCTGTCCTGCAGCAGTATATCCAGTTAAATTTAATGCTGTTCCTGAGGAGTCTGTTACATCGATTGCAATTGCAAAATCAGCTCCTTGGTCCACTGTCAAATTAGAATATATAGCCATTTTATTCTACCTTCTTATTTATAATTTTTAGTTCCTCTATTTCAGCCTTTAATTCTTTAATTGATTCAATTAATAAAGGTACGAGTTTGTCGTATTTAACACCCATGTAACCATTTTCTTGTTCGACTACTGCTTGTGGTAATACTTGTTTTACCTCTTGAGCACTTACACCAACCTGAGAACCATCATCAGAATATTCTGCTTTTTCATTCCATTTATATACGAAACCATTAAGTGAGCAAACTTTTTCTGTTGCATTTTCAATATTACCAAATTTATCTTTAAGTCTATCATCAGAAGATGCAATAAAGTCCACAGCAGCTGCATATGCATTACCATCTCTTAATACAATACTGTTTGGATTATTAGCTGATATAGATGCATTAATTGTAGCAGAGTTTTGCTGTCCTGAGATTGAAGCAGCTTGGCCTGAAGTATTCTGATTACCCGTTGTATTAACACCTGGTAAATTAATATTTGCACTACCATTAAATGATACACCACCAATAGTTCTTGCAGTTTGTAATGTTGTTGCTGTAGCAGAATTACCTGAACATGATGAAGCTGTTGTTGCAGTTGCAGCGTTACCTGTTATATTATCTGAAGCTGTAATAAATCCTGAATTATTTGATAATTGTGATGTAGTTGTAATTGTATTTGTAATGGTTAGAGTTTGATTTCCTGCACCACCTAATCCAACCGAGATACCTGACCCAGCTGCAAATGCAATTTGCTCTCCAGAGGAAACATTATTTGATGTTCCACCTACACTCATTTGCCAATGACTATAATTATCTGCATCCGTAACACCTGTATAACCTAGTCCAGATAATGTTGCTTGTGTAGAACCTAAACCTGTAATATGACCGTATGTATCAAGAGTAACATCTTGAATAAAGAACATTCCACTATTATTAACACTACCTTGTGTTGATGTGTCAGAGTGATTAATTGTAACTGTATTACCAATCCTTGTAGCATCAATCGCCTCACCACCATTGATTGTAAGAGTATTACCAGAACCTACAGCACTTGAACCAGCAGTATCATTTGTAGCAATATTAAATGAACCATAACTATCTGCATTACTTGCTCCAGAGTATCCAAGAGCTGCTAAAGAAATTGCCGTTTGGTTAGTTACTCCTGTAATGTGACCTCTTGCATCTACTGTAAATCTTGGTACTACAAATTGTGAACCGTATGTACCAGCACTTACACCTGAGTTATCATGTTGAATTGTTAATGTATCTCCACTGACTGATGTTGATAAATTGTTACCACCAACAATAGAAAGTGTATCGTTATTATTATCTGCGACTGCAGTACCTGAACTTGATTGAACATTTTTAAATATATTCTGTGATGAACCTCTATCAGAGTTTGTAATTTCAAAATTAAATGTATTACTATTTAATGCAGCGGAAACTGTTACACCACTACTTCCACCAATTTCTAATTCTCTTGAACCAGTTAAATCACCTAGACTTGAACCATTATTAACTTTAACTGCAGGAAAGCCTAAAGTAGCTTCTGATAATATTAATGAACCATCTGCTTCCCATCTGTCTGTCGCAAAGTTATATACAAACGAATGTGAACCTGTTACATTTGATGCATTATTTGAGTGAGTACCTACACCTGTAAAACTTCTTGTTTCAATACCAAATCCACCTGTTGTTGGTTCAGTATTTGAAGTACCAGTTAAAATTAAAGTATCTTCTACTTCAAGTGTTGAGGTATTTAATATTGTATTGGTTCCTTGAACAGTTAAATCACCTGTTACAATTAAATTATTTCCTATAGTTACATTACTAGGTAATCCTACTGTAACTGTTCCAGCACTTTCTGCAACTTCAACCTCTCCAGAAGTACCAGAGAATGTTAATGTTCCACCTAATGCAACTGGACTTGTATTTGAACCATCACTTACAGTAATAGATGAATTTGATAATTTACTATTTCCAATACTACCTGCTAATTTAGAAGCAGCAATTGAACCGGCCAACATACTATTTTCTACTGAACCAGCAGCAATAGTTGCTGTTAATGTGGCACTAGTTAAATTAGTTAATGTTGCGTTACCTGTTAAATCACCGGCCAATGTAATTGTTGGGTCAGCAGATAAAGCAAAGTCAAAGTTTTGATTTGTTGAGTCCCAAGTAACATCTATGCCTGTTTCTGTATTACTGGTTATTAATTCTTTTGCATTATAGAATGTAACTATATCTGCTGTTTCTGTTGTTGAACCGTCATTTAAACCTACTACTCTAAATGCTCTAGCCGGTTTTGTTCCAACGACTGATTGGTCAAATATTAATTGAGTGTCTGGGCCTAATCCAAAATTACTTCTTTCAAAAGATAAACCTCTTTGATTTATATTTGCATTATAATCTACAAACCCTGTTGTAACTTGGAATCCACCAGCACCTGTTTGTAATAAACCATTTCTAACATCAAGTGTTGCCCCAGCAGGTATTTCTAATGTATTACCACTAGTAAATTGTACGTTTGAATTGATTGTTTGTTCTGAACCAGATGTTAATAATAATCTTGTATTAACATCGTCTTGTACTTCTTTTATTGCAGTAACAACTGTTGTTGCAGTTGTTCCCATATTGGTTCCAGTAACTTCTCCAATTAAACCTTGAATTTGAGTTATGGCTGGAACAATATTAGTATGGGTATAACCTGCTGCATCATCTAGTACAGATACATTACCTATCTCTAATCCATGCTCGTTGATTGCTGAAACAAGGTCATTGGCTGTTGTATTTAAATCTGATGCAACTAAATTATTACTTGTACCTCGTATACCTACTTCTAACTCATTAATAGATGATACTATGTCTGATTGATTATTTGTATTTAATGCTGTAATATCTCCAACATCATCTTGTACTTCATTAATTGCTGAAACTAAATCTGTTGATACAATTTTAATTACATTACCACTTCCAGCAGGAGTATTTAACTCCACCATTTTACCTTCTGATGTAGAAACAGATGTTAAGGAACCATGTTGAGCTCCTAGTATTGTATCACTTGAACCTTGAAGTCTGATTAGTGTACTTGCATTAAAAGAACCTGTCTGTGTTTTAACTCGTATTAATGAAGCGGATACATCTAATATTGTAGCCTTAAATGTTTGTGTGTTAGTATCAATAGAACCATTTGTCCCTTGATAAATTACAGCACCTTCTAAGAAATTAGTTAAGGTTGGACTTCCTGATAGAGTAATTTCTCCAGCAAAGTTTGGAATATGGAATTCATTTGCACCTAAACCTTGAGATAATTCTGTTCCATCTTTAAATACTCTTAGTAAACCAACTGGATATGATTCAATTACTAACCTTACTACATTACTACCTGCTATTGTATTACTATCTGGGTCGTTTAAGGCATCTCCGTTATTAAATATACCAACATTATTTGATATTAATATTCTTTCACTTGACTTCGATACTACTTTACCACTAAATGTATTTGCAAAAGAAAGTACCACACCATCACTAATAGATTGACTAGATGATAAAGTTAAACTTGTACCACTGATTGCTGTTACAGTCGGCGAACCAGATATTCCTGTTCCTGAAACGACCTGGCCTAATTGAATTGCTTCTACTCCAGCAGCTAATGTTACACTTGTGCTTGAACTTACTGCTCCATTTACTGTTGCAGTTGCGTTCTGTGTTATAGCATCACCAACATCAAAACCGGTTATAGAAGGACTGCCTTTTAATATAATATAACCTGCTAAATTGTCAAGAGATTCTTCTGGTTTAAATTCAAACCTTGAAGACGCACTTGAATATACAAACCTAATTTGATTTGCAAGAGCAGTTAATGATTCAGTTTTATCAAGTATACGACTATCAATTAAATCATCTGAACCTACATGTAAAGAAATCTCATTAGACTTTTGTCTTAATTGCTCTACTGTATTTGATTTTAATATTCTTGTTTCTTTTTGAATAGCCATTATTTACTCAACCCTTTTACTAATTTTTTCAATTCTTGTACATCTTTTTCTAGTTGTGATATTTTATCTTCTTTATTAGCAAGTATTGCCATCTGTTCTCTTCTCTGAACAAACATATCACTATTAGTATTTATAACTGCTTGAGAAGATTCTTCTTTCTCAAAATCAGGTAAATCTTTTACTTTCTTTCTTCTTGGCATAATTTATCCTATGTTGCACATATTGCCCTAAAGTCTTTTAATATTGGCACTTGTGATGATATTGTTGATTTTAATACTATCTTAAATTGTATTGCACCAAAACTACCTGCAGGGTCTATGTCATATCTTACCTCATTAAATTCAGATGAACTAGTAGGTATTACTTTTGTTGGAGAAGCAGATGTAAATGCTACAGTTGATATATCTTCGTTACCCGATGCTGTTCTAAAGAATAAATCTATAGAAGCAGCAAATGGTTTTAATGCATTAAGATATACTGTTGCAATATCTGCTTGTTCGTTTAATTCTATTTTCTTAGTAATATATTTTGAAACTTCAGGCCCGTTATTTGCTACTGCCTCTGAACCATTGTTTGCACTTATTCTATTTTGTATTGTAAATACTGATAATCTATTCATATCTATTACAGGAGAAAGTGCTTCATCTGTGGTAGATAATACACATCTTAAATTAAATGATTTATTACCAGCCATATTTTGTGTTTCTGTTGTAGCAGAACCTATCATTTTAGGAGCTTCAAATATAAAGTTTTGATTAGGTAATATTTCAAATTCACTTACAGCAGCGTGTGGTGTTTCTGTTCCGTTTACACTTGTTGCTGACCTCATACTTGCAAACACTCTTAAAGATGTTCCTGGTATTTGTAAATTTTGAATTAATGGATACATAACATCTATATGTCTATTTTCTGTGGCTGTAATATTTGTTCCACCACCATACCCTGTTGCATTTGCAGTTGCTCCTGATATGTCAAAAGAATAACTGTCAATCGTTGCCGCCACGACACTATGTGTTGCATTTAACTGACTAGTTGTAAGATTGTTAAATGCAGTTGCACCAGCAATCGTAACCTTTGAGCCTGTTCCATACATACCATGATTTGGATGTATTACTGTTACTCTATCTGCGTCACTTGTATCTGTAAATAAAGCATTACCTCGTAATTTATTTACAGGTAAAATATCATTTGTAAAATTAATCTCTGCTGATGAACCAGTAAATGAAGCTCTATTTAATTTAAATTTAAGGTCCTTACTTTGTTCTGGAGTCCATGTAGAAGCGTTTTGTGAACTAAAGAATACTCCATTATAAGGTTGTTTTGCTATTCTGAATGTTGTATTTGTTAAATCAAATCCACCCATATCAGCAACATATACTTCGTAATTATCAGATTGAGATGTTAACACAATTGCATATTCTGTATCTTGCGATAAATATACTGGGTGGTCAAAACTAAATGTTGTTGATTGGTCTGCATTTCCTAAACCACCATTTGCTGATGCATCAGTAGGTAAACTTACACTACCCGGATATAATACTTTATCTGCGCCAGGTACTATTCTTTGTGTTGGTATACCATTCTCTGTTGTTCTGATTGAAAGCCTTACTGGAATATTTGCATCTTTCTTTTTAAAATATATTTCTACTGAATTAACATATATACCACCTGCTTTATCTACAAGGAATGTTTCTGCGACTGGGTCTACCCATTCTGTTGTTTCAGAAACCGTTGTGTCAACAAGAACTCTATCATCTCTTAATTCACTAGTAACAAGTCTTGGTACCTTTGTAGATACTACTGTTTCCTCTACTGATTCGAGTAAACCTTGAGCATGATATTGTGCTTCTGCATAAGATGATTCAGCATCTTTATTATTTGAACTATTATCAGATAATCTAAATTCTCTTGTACCTGTAGCAAATTTTAATACATCATTTCTTGGTATAATAAATGAACCTTCAATAACTCCAGATGAATTTGATACTAAATTACCAGCACCTGATGGGTGAGCAGTTGCACCTTCAAAACTATCAACACCAGTTTGTGATGAAAATTCTGCAAATGTTTCTTCTCTTACAAAATTGGATATATCTGTTCCATCAAAGAAAGCATAAAATCTTGTATCTGGTTTTAATAATTGTGCTTTAAATGAAATCTTTCTTGACCTTATAAATGGTACAAAATTAACTTCTACAACTCTTTCTCCATTTGACCTTGTTACTGTATCAAAGGCTAGGTCTGTTTGTACACCTTCTCTTGCTTGATTTGTTGTGGTTGTAGTAGTTGTTACTGTTTGTATTTGACCACCGACTAAATCAAAATCGTCTATTAGTCCTGCTTCGCGAAGGAACCTTCCTCTTCGTCCTAAGTTTCGTCTTCGTCCTCCGACTGTATTAACATCACTATTTGTATCTACTCCAGTCCAATTTGTTTGCCATTCATTCCAAACTGTACCGAGGATACCGGTTTCTTCAGCCATCTGTCTAAACTGTTCAAACTGATTAGAATCATCGATTGTTATTTGAGGCCTTACATCTGTTTCTTTCCATTCGTCTCCTTCAGGAGATAAATCAATTGTTCCTGCCCATGAGAAAACATTATATGGATTAACATTACTGAATGTAGATGCATAAGGTTGATTAATATAATTAACACTACTAAATGGCATGGTTACTAAAGAAGCACTTTTAACTGCTGCTCCTGAGTCTCCAGCCTTTCTAATTAGGTTGACATTTCTTTCGTCAAACTGTGGCCTTAATTGACCTTTTGCTTTATCCATTGCAACAGAATATTCTGGATTACTATTATCTCCAACTAAATGATTTGTAAAATTATCAACAATAAATCCATTCTTTAACCTAGAAAAACCACTACTGTCATATTGTTCAACATCAGCTGCGGACTGTTCTAGTAAAGATAATGATGTGTAATACTCTAAATTTTTGACACGCTTTTCTATTTTACCGATATCTCGCATAGTAAATCGTTTATTGTCTATCATCTTAGGTTGAACACCATTAAGAGTAAATGTAAACGCCGATAGATTTATATCATATAAACCCATACCATCATCTGGTACTTCTGGAGCTACTGGGTCCATATCGGCTACACCTTTCTCTATTTTAAATTCACCTTTTCTTGTAACAAATAGTTTATCAATTCTTGGCATATAGTGTGTTATATCTGCAGCAAATAATGAAGAAGGTGAAGGTATACCAGTTTGTGATGCTGAACCTAAACCTGAATTAAAATTTGCACCAGCATCATCTATTCTTGGTCTAAAATCAACAACATCTCTTAATGCTACATTACCAGTTGAACTAGAAAAGTTAGGAATATTATCATAGTCAGGTCTTGTTTCTGAATCAATAGTTACTGTTGGATATGAATTAACAGTAAAGTAATCTCCAGCACCATGAGTGTAAAAATCAAAGTTTACTGTAACAGCTCCTGGATTTGAAACACCTGGTTTTAAACTAATAGAACCTAAGTCATAGAAATTATCTCTTTGACCATTATCAAGAATAAATCTGTCTGATACATCTGTTGAAGTACCTTGTACTACAATTGAATTAATTTTTATAATATCAGCTTTACCTAGGCTAAGTGATACCGGAGTTCCACTTGCTGTTCCACTTACTGTAGAACCGGTTACTTTTGTTTTTTGTTTTTGTGCTACACCTGTTTTGGTAACATCAGCTGTAAATATAATTTGGTCATTAGAAGTAAATGCACTACTATTTGTTGTATCAACACCTGACACAGTTCCAAAAGTAATATTACCACTTGATATTGTTGGATTACAATCTATATCTAATGTTCCAGCAGTTAGATAGTTACCATTTTGGATTATAGCTGCATGTATTGTAGTATTATTTGCAAAACTTCCTTGTGCAATTGCTAATTGGTTTGAACCTGTGCTTGTAATAAAAGTTTGTCTTACTGTATAAATCGTATTTACTTGTGATGGATTACCTGGGTCAAATAATGATTTAATCGCATTAAATGGTAACTTATATACAAGACTGTTTGAACCTGTTTCAAATATAGTAGTTTGGGCTAGGTCTCCTCTAAATTTAGCTGTTCCACCATCGTTCCATTCTACACTTGCTACTGAACTAAATGCATTACTACCTGACATAGCTATGTCAAATATACCTAGACGGACTATTGTTGAGCTTTCTTCTATTAGATATTTAACCCTTGCTGTACCAATTACACTTCCACCACTTCCTGTAGCATTATGTAAATTAATTTGATTAAATTGTTTTGTTGAAATAGATACTGGTGGAATACCTTTAATTGTTGATTTAGTTAATTTAATAAAGTTACCAACATCAAGAGTTATTCTTTCAAGGTTAACATCTCTTGTTGCAGATGCATCTCTTGGTTTATCAACCTCAACATATTTTGTAGTTGTATTTTCTACTCTAAATCCTTTCACATATGCAACTGATGGTTCAACACCTATGGCAAGTTTATCGGCATTACCACCGTTACCAGATGTTAAATAACCATTATTACCAGCGCCATCATCTAAGTGTTCTCTTACATTTAACCTATATGGTTGTACAGAATAATTACCGGATTCTTCAAATGTTCTTCGTGCAAGTCTTTGTGATAATTCAGTATCTAGGTTAGGGTCTGTTTTATCAGTAGTTGCTTTACCACCCTCTACGGTTAATACAGTAATATAACTTGCTTCTGTTCTACTTGCAATATTAAGAGGTTCTTTAACCAACTCTGTTGCAATTTTATATCTATTTGCGCCTGGGGCCGCAGTATTTGGAACACCTTGTGCATTATCTAATAAAGATGTATCTGCTGCGGAATCCACAATTGATTCTGTTACTTTTAAACCAACAATATAATTAGGCGTATTAGTATATTTGTCAAGTAATATAGACCCTGCTGGAACAAAAACAAATGTACCAGATATAAAATATACACCTTCTTCGATATTTACTGATGAACCTTGACCTGTTGGTGTAGTTATAGATGAGGCAGTATTGCTTCCATCAATATTGGAACCACCACCCACCATAGCATATCTTACTGTTGATGAAGTTGTATTTGAATCTGATGTTAATTCTTCTCCCGCGGCAAATGTTTGAGTAACATTTCCTGTACCAGAACCGGTATATTTAATATATAATGTTGCTGGGTCAGAACCGGCAGATGCTACTGCTTGAATTACTTTTGCAGTTACTCCATTTGTCGCACCTGTTAATGTAGAACCAACAAATTCTGATAAATAATTATCAGCATTAAGTGAACCTTGTGATGAGTGTGTAAATGCAGATTCAACTTTAATAAAGTCATACTGAACATTTAATGTTGCCTTACCATCAACAACTCTTGAACCATCTTTAAATGCAAATTGACCATATCGGTCTATTTGTGCTTGAAGTGCAGTTTGTAGCTGAGTTAATTCTCTTGCCTGAACTGAGAACCCAGGCCTAAAAAGAATCCTATGAAAATTCTTTGATTCATCAAAGTCATCATAATAAGGTGCTATATTGTATTTTTTAACTACTGTTGTTGCCATAAATTTTTCCTAATAATATAATTAGAATTCTAAAATTACTTTTATATCTTCTATTTGTGTAGCAGTCCTATTAATAGGTGCTCTATTTTCTAGGAATAATACTTCTCCACTATTCCTATCAACTTCAGGATTTCCTATCGCACTAGAACTTTCTAATGCACCTGATGTTGTTGATGTTCCTCCAGTTATGGTTTCTCCGTTTTGGAATATACCATATCCTGTTTTTGAATTTTGATGATAGTAAATATATCCATTTGAACTATCTATTTCTACCACATATGCTTTAGCGCCTGATGTTCCACCAGTAAGTAACTCGTCTACAACATAATTTGTAACGGTTACACTAGATACAAAATCTAAATATTTCATTGCCTTAAGTGTTGATGCTGTTGCTGGAGTTGATGTGCCAAAGTTTTCTGGGTCTTTTACCAACATAATTTGTCTAAAGTCATTGCCAACTGTTAGGTCACTTCCATCATTACCATCTAATCTTGAATTAAGTGCAATAAAGAATCCACCGAGTTCTCCTCTTGGGTCAGTACCATGTCCACCTGCAGGAGCTAAAACTGCTCTTGCTGTTGCACCGGAACCACCACCGCCAGATATTTCTATATCAACAACCGTATAACCAGAACCTTTATTATTAACTGTTATACTTGAAACTGTTTGAGATGTACCAGAACCTGCCATAACTGCAGTTGCAGCTGCTCCTGTACCATCTCCAGTAATTGTTACGGTTGGTGCACTACTATAAGATGCACCTACAGCTGTAACTTCTATTCTTTCAATACCCTGAGCAGTAGATGATGCAGCTGAAGCTTTTTGATTAAGATATTGTGCGTAATCTGCCTCTGATAATATTGCTTCAGCAGCAGAGTTTGCAGCAAATACA
>MDTB01010283.1_pt1 | contig 13353 bp, 13 predicted proteins | sample 811161 | NCBI WGS metagenome assembly MDTB01 (sample SAMN05326650, study PRJNA326480) | marine metagenome | isolation source: seawater | place: Mediterranean Sea | collected 2009
GCGAATCTGGCGACGGTGGACAACCCGGTCAATCATACCATGGTCAAGAAGATACTCGGCGCGCTGAAACCCCTCGGGCAGCTTTTCACGGATGGTTTCCTCAATAACCCGCGCGCCGGCAAAACCAATGACTGCGCCGGGCTCTGCGATTGCAATATCCCCCAGCATGGCAAAGGAGGCTATGACCCCGCCAGTCGTGGGATCCGTTAGCACCGTAATATAGGGCAGACCCGCTTTCTTGACATCTTCTACGGCGATAACAGTGCGAGGCATCTGCATAAGAGAAAGAATACCCTCCTGCATCCGAGCGCCGCCCGATGATGTAAAACAAATCAATGGAGCCTCCTGTTGAATCGCTAAGCGGGCGGCAATAAGCATTGCTTTGCCAAGGGCAAGACCCATAGATCCTCCCATAAAGCTAAAATTCATGATAGCGATCACAGCTTTGCGACCACCCATTTTGCCATGGGCGACGATCAAGGCATCTTCTTCACCGGTTGCGCTGCGGCTTTCCTTAAGTCGATCAGAATACCGTTTGCGATCTTTAAATTTTAAGGGGTCGGTAGTTAGCTTCGGGAGCTCAATAGTTTGATATTTCCCCTCATCAAACAGCAGTGCCAGTCGTTCCTTGGCTGGCAATCGCATATGGTGTCCACAATGATGGCAAACATGCGATGAGGCCTCTAGCTCGCGATGAAAAATCATTTGTTCGCAGCTCGGGCATTGTTGCCAAAGGTTATCAGGAATCTCTTTTTTTTCGACAAGCGCCCGTATCTTAGGTCGGACGAAATTTGTAAGCCAATTCATAACCGCGCAGTCCGTACACCATTTGCAAGTTCAGTTACAAAGGTTAACACGGAATTTAGCAAATCAGGAAACTCCTTTGAGTCCCTTTTGTTTTCTATTTTATCTGCGATAATTTCAACAATTGCGGAGCCTACGACAGCTGCATCGGCGATTCGCGCTACTTCTGCAGCTTGCTCAGCGGTTTTTATACCGAATCCGATGGCGATTGGGAGGTCGGTAAATTTTTTTATCCGGGTAACGGCGGTGGATATGTTAACTGCCTTAGCTGTTTTTGTACCGGTAATTCCTGCGATTGAAACATAATAAATAAAGCCTGTTGCTCCGGAAATTAGCGCCGGCAGGCGCTTTTCATCGCTGGTTGGCGTTGTTAGTCGAATAAAATCAATACCGACTTTGTTCGCGGGAATTCGCAGCTCCGTGTCTTCCTCCGGCGGAATGTCCACGATAATTAGGCCATCGATTCCAGCATTGGCACTGTCTTCCGCAAAACGCTCGACGCCATATTTATAAATCGGATTAAAATAACCCATCAGTATAATCGGCGTTTGATCGTCCTTTGCACGAAATTTTCTTACCATTTCCAACGTTGCAGACATATCCTGACCTTCTTTAAGAGCCCTCAAAGATGATGCCTGGATCGCTGGACCGTCAGCCATAGGGTCAGTAAATGGCATCCCCAGTTCAATTATATCTGCGCCAGCATCTGGTAAACCCTCCATAATCGCACTGGAAACTTTTTTATTTGGGTCACCGGCTGTGATAAAGGTTACCAGTCCGGCTCTCCCGTCCTCGGCGAGTTCATCAAAGCGCGCTTTAAGTCGACCCGCACTCCGCGTCATAGCGTAACCCCTAATGCTTCAGCAACGGTAAAGACATCCTTATCCCCGCGTCCACACATATTCATCACTAACACATGACTCTTGGGCAGAGACGGAGCAATTTTGGAGACATGTGCTAAGGCATGAGCGGGCTCAAGGGCGGGTATAATACCTTCAAGTTGGCTACATAATTGAAATGCTTCTAGTGCTTGATGATCTTTTACCGAGACGTAGTTCACGCGCCCTATATCATGAAGCCATGAATGCTCTGGACCGATTCCAGGATAATCTAGGCCGGCAGAGATCGAATGGGCCTCTATGATCTGTCCATCATTATCTTGTAAAAGGTACGTCCGGTTGCCGTGCAAAACACCTGGTTCACCCGCGCTTAGAGAGGCGGCATGTTTGCCGGTTTCAATGCCCTTGCCAGCTGCCTCGACGGCATGAAGTTCAACGTCTTCATCATCTAGAAACTCATAAAAAAGGCCCATTGCATTTGATCCGCCACCTATACAAGCAACCAGCGAATCCGGCGCTCTTCCTTCGGCATCCAACATCTGATGCCGAACTTCTTCGCCAATAATTTTTTGAAAATCCCTCACCATCGTGGGGAAGGGATGCGGTCCAGCAACGGTACCAATGATGTAGTATGTATCATCGACGTTTGATACCCAGTCGCGTAGGGCTTCATTCATCGCATCCTTCAGGGTCGCTGAGCCAGATATCACGGGGACGACTTCCGCACCAAGAAGTTTCATACGAAAAACGTTAGGCGCTTGCCGGGCAATATCGGTTTTACCCATGTATACAATACACTTCATACCAAATAACGCACAAACTGTGGCTGTGGCTACACCGTGTTGTCCTGCCCCGGTTTCTGCAATGATACGCTCCTTGCCCATACGACGGGCTAGTAGAATTTGCCCTATTGTATTATTAATTTTATGAGCGCCGGTGTGGTTAAGCTCATCCCGTTTAAAGTAGATTTTGGCGCCACCAAAATGTGCGCTTAAACGCTTTGCGTGGTATAGAGGGCTAGGGCGGCCTACATAATGTTCGAGATAATGGCTTAGCTCCGCCTGAAACGTAGGATCGGCTTTGGCATTATTATAGGCTTGTTCCACCGATAGGATGAGCGGCATAAGCGTTTCAGCTACATAACGGCCTCCAAAGACACCAAAATGTCCGTCGACATCTGGGCCAGCCTTAAAGCTGTTGGGAATTTCATTGGAACTTATTGTCATACTATGGCCAGGGCCTAAAAAATTTGTATTGTTACGTAACGTAGCACCGGTTTATACCGCGCGATTACGACAAGGCAAGAACGGTTTCAAGAAATGCGTCAATCAGTTTGGTATCTTTTTGTCCAGGTATTGCTTCGACTCCTGAGGAAACATCAACTGACCGCGCACCGCTAACCCTTATTGCCTCAACAACGTTATTGGCAGTAAGTCCCCCAGATAGCATCCAATTTTCTTGCCATGCGCGATTGCCGAATAGGGTCCAGTCAAAAGAGATAGCGTTGCCCCCTGGCAGCGAGTTTCCCATGTTTTCGGGCACCTTTGCATCAAACAATATTTGATCGGCTATTCCCGTGAAACGTTCAATTTCTAAGAGATCCGCGCTATTTTCGATATGGATAGCTTTCATTACCGGTAACCCTGTAAAGTTTTTTATTGCAGCAACGCGCTCCGGTGTTTCTTTGCCGTGAAGCTGTAAAATGTCCAATGGAATTTGGTCAAGAGCGCTTTTCAATAAGTTATCTGTTGTATTAACGAATAATCCAACCGTTTGAACGGTCGCAGGAACCATTTTGGCGAGATGCACAGCTTCGGTGACAGTAACCGCGCGCGGTGAGGGCGGGTAAAACACCAAACCGACGTAGGATGCCCCACCTTCAACGGCAGCTTTCATAGCGATAGGTGTATTAATCCCACAGATTTTTGCCTGAACAGCCATGATTTTAACGGTATCCCTCGGCGATTTCCGCGGAAATACGATCTGCGGCAGCTTTAGGGTCATTAGCCTGAGTAATAGGCCTACCAATAACAAGAAAATCAGCACCTGCTTTGATTGCATCCAATGGGGGCATAATCCGTTTCTGATCGTCGGCTGATGCCCAGAGTGGTCTTATCCCGGGAACAACCAGAAGGCAGTTGGGTCCCAAAGCGGCACGCAACGCTTTGAGCTCTTTAGGAGAAGCGATAAGACCGTCAGCACCAAATTTGTGTGCGAGTTTTCCGAGCTTTAATACCTGATCCTCGATTGGGGGCTTTTGACCAATATCAACTAAATCCTTTGAATTTAGGGAAGTCAGAACTGTAACTGCCATTATAAGAGGAGAGGTTTCGTCGCCCGTGGCTTCGGCAGCGGCTTGGATCATGGCTCCACCCCCGGAGGCGTGAACGGTAAGCATATAACAATTTAATTTCTTGGCGGCGTTGACTGCCCCAGCGACTGTATTGGGAATGTCATGAAATTTCAGGTCTAGAAAGACCCGTTGCCCCAATTCTGCGATTTCAGCAACACCCTCCGGGCCATTTGCAGTAAAAAACTCTTTACCAAGCTTGAAACCGCCTACAGCGCCTTTTAGAGCCAGCGCTAACTCAATCGCTTGGTTGCGGTCGGTTGTATCGATCGCGCAGAATATTCTTTCGGCCGGAGTAGGAGTTACCATTAGTCCTTTGTCTCTGTTGGGGTGAATATTTATCTTCTTTATATAATCACAGAATGGCAAGGCGACAACGACCCCAATTTAGTCTTTGTCCAGGGAGAGGCGTTTGTTCGTTTTTAACCAGCGGCGCATTGGAACTAATCTTTTTTTACTAATTCCAGCGCCTTAGCCCGTTTCTGGTATTTTTGTGACTCTAGCTTTAAACGGAAACGCGAAATGGATGATAAACCAACCCCAATAACTAGCCCAATAGCAATTGCTCCCAAGATGATAACGTATAATGGTAGTTCAGCAGTGAAGGGTAATGGATGGAGAGCTATCTTTGTAACCGCTCTATTTGCTATGGCAAAAACAGCAGCAACACCAATGATCCCTGCTAGCAACAGTTGGATGACGAACCGCATTAACTATCCTGCTGTCTTAACCCAAAAGTTAGGCCCTAGTATTTGGTTTGACACCAAAAACTTGAAATCCCTAGGGTGTATTGAGCCGCACCCTTAAGTCTTTTCCGGCCTTAAAAAAGGGCACCGACTTGCGTGAAACGAAAACACTCTCGCCTGTCCGGGGATTTCGGCCAACGCGTGAGTCTCGATTTTTGACAGAAAACGCACCAAAGCCCCGTAATTCGACACGGTCGCCTTTCGATAAGGCTGTAGATATTTCATCTAAGACTGTTGCAACGATCCGTTCTATATCACGTTGGAACAGGTGCGGATTTTTATCCGCTAACCTTATAATTAACTCAGATTTGGTCATTACAACCCGCCCCCGGTTTGCCTCTGCGGTGACTACACCGCCGCTGTTTCATCAAATCTCAACTACAGTCGAGGGTGCCAGACAGATACTAACCCGTCAAGAATAAGTCTTTCAGAAATCGACGTTTTTTGTATTAAGGAGATCGCGTAGTCGAGCCATCGATTGACTCTATTGTTGGGCCGGATATCAAGGACTGGTAGCGATTTGTCTATCTGTTTTTTGTTAATCAACCAATTTTTGGCCTGCCGCTCTCCACCGATCTCGTCGACAAGACCAATTTTAAGAGCCATCCGACCAGTATAAACTCGACCATCTGCCAGCTCACGAACTTTCTGAATTTTCATGTTTCGGCCTTTTGCAACCATCTCGACGAACATTACATACATATCGTCTACTAAAAATTTGGTAACTTCTCTGACTTTGGGTGTGATTTTGGAAAAGGGAGATGGTTCTGCTTTAAGTGGGCTACTTTTTATTGCCTCAACCTTAATTCCAAGCTTGTATAACAAATCCGTTACTTCTGCGGTCTGCATGAGTACCCCAATAGAACCAGTAATAGTCCCCGCATGAGCAATTACGCGATCAGATGCAATCGCTACCATATAGCCCGCTGAGGTTGCCAATTCATCCATAATGGCAATAACAGGTTTTTGTTTCCGCACTCGATTTAACGCCTCATACAGAGCCTCCCCCCCGACGACAGTGCCCCCTGGGGAATTTATTCGAACAATTAATGCTTTCACTTTCTCGTCTGAACGAACTTTTTCGATTGCGGCTAAGCGTTCAATGTCGTTATGAATAAAATTTGTGATCTTTAGTCGGGCTATATAGTTACCAGCTTTGGGGTCTGCGTATCTTTGGGCTCCAACTGTGACAGCTGCCATAATTAAAATAATGGCAGCTGTTCGCCAGAAGGTGATCCGCCTTTTTAACCGACGGCGGTCAATAAGATAATCCGCTTCCATCGCTTATTCCTGAAATATGTCTAGCACATCTCGTGATTATCCTGCAGGATTCCTTTACGCAGTTTTCTCGGATTCCTCAATATCTTCGGAAGAGACCTCTTCCGAAGGGGAAGAACTTTCGTTTTCGGGAGTTGTTTCCTTTGTATTTCCTTCATCATTTTCTGCGGGGCTCCCCTTGGATGCAGCCTTTGGAGTAGTGTCCTTAGCTGCACCTTCTTCCACGCCGTCACCCCCGGCCTTACGGATTGCGGCTCCGAGAATATCGCCGAGACTTGCCCCTGAGTCGGAGGATCCGTAATGCGCCATTGCCTCCTTCTCCTCGGAAATTTCTTGGGCTTTTACCGACAAGTTAAGTTTATGGTCACGCCTATCGATGTTGGTGATTTTTGCATCAATACGATCTCCGACAGCAAAACGATCTGGGCGCTGCTCGCTTCTCTCGCGCGAAAGATCGGCCCGCCGTATAAACCCTTGTAAGCCGCTGGAGACAGTTACTTCTAACCCATTATCGTTTACTGCACTGACCGTACAGGTAACTACATCGCCCTTTTTAAGATTAGTAGCCGCGGATTTAAATGGGTCTTCTGTGAGCTGTTTTATACCAAGAGAAATACGCTCTTTTTCGATATCAATATCGAGGACCTTGGATTTCACCATGTCTCCTTTGTTATACTCTTTAACAGCTTCTTCGCCGGCCTTTTCCCACGACAGGTCGGACAAATGAATCATCCCATCGATGTCACCAGGTAGACCAACAAATAAACCGAATTCAGTAATATTTTTAATCTCGCCTTCAATTTCTGTATCGACCTGGAAACTGGATTCAAAGTCGGTCCATGGATTTTCTTGGGTCTGTTTAATACCTAACGAGATGCGGCGTTTACTCTGATCCAAATCAAGGACCATGACCTCAACTTCCTGGCTGGTAGATATGATCTTACCTGGATGTACATTTTTTTTAGTCCAACTCATTTCTGAGACATGGACTAGTCCTTCAACGCCTGGTTCTAACTCAACAAAAGCGCCATAATCGGTGATGTTACTGACCCGGCCTGTAAAGACAACCTCTAGTGGATATTTTGTCTCTATACTATCCCATGGATCAGCTTCGAGCTGCTTCATTCCTAGCGAGATACGCTGGGTTTCAGCATTGAAACGGATAACCTGAACATTAACAGTCTGGCCTACTGTTAAAATTTCACTCGGGTGATTGATACGGCGCCATGCCATGTCTGTAACGTGTAACAGACCATCGACACCCCCAAGATCAACAAATGCGCCATAGTCAGTCAGGTTTTTCACAATTCCCTCGATAACTTGACCTTCCTTCAACTCCGCTAGTAATTCATTGCGTTGTTCCGCACGAGACTCTTCTAAAACTGCCCTGCGTGAAACGACAATATTTCCGCGACGCCGGTCCATTTTCAAAATTTGAAATTGTTGTGGTGTTCCCATTAGCGGGTTGATGTCGCGTACTGGGCGGACATCAATTTGGCTGCCAGGTAAAAAGGCGATAGCCCCGGAAAGATCTACTGTAAAACCGCCTTTGACACGCCCAAATATCGAACCCGTAACGCGTTCCTGATCATTGAAGGCCTTTTCCATAAGTGTCCAGGCTTCTTCGCGCCGGGCTTTTTCCCGTGAAAGCATGGCTTCACCCTGACTATCTTCCATTCTTTCAAGATAGACATCAATCAAGTCTCCTGGCGAGATTCCGGCCTCGGAATCTTGAGCACCAAATTCCCGGAGCGCTACGCGCCCCTCGGACTTTAAGCCAACGTCGATTAGAACGGAGTCCCCCTCGATCGCTATAACTGTTCCCTTTACAACTGTACCTTCGGAGAGCTCCCCCTCCCCGAAAGTTTCCTCAAGCATACCGGCAAAATCTTCATCCGACATTGTAATATTTACATCGGGATTTCCTAACTCAATCGCCATTCTTATTTTAAACCATTTCCTTCCATCTGACCCTGTATTTCGGGCTTTTTCCAAGGTCGCACACGGGTTGGCCCCCAATGGACCGCTCCCCTACCCTTGCGCTCTTTTTACGCCTTGGACTCGTTCTGCTCACTGATAAACTCAAGTGCGGCAGTGAATGCTGTTTCAGCGTTCATTTGTGTTGTATCTATAACGAACGCATCTTCAGCTGGTATTAAGGGCGCTATATTTCGGGCACTATCCCGAGCGTCGCGCTCCCTCATATCCTGCAGAACGCGGGCATATATAGCCTCTACGTTCCGTTCTAGCAACTCTTTAACCCTTCTTGCTGCGCGAACTTCTACCTCAGCGTTTACGAAGAATTTATACGTGGCATCGGGACAAATCACTGTGCCAATATCCCGGCCATCCAGAATGGCGCCGGTTACCAAACCCGGAGGGTTCTTTGCAAAATTTCGTTGTTGTGAAATTAAAGCAGCTCGTACCTTTGGGATTGTCGCCAGAATGCTAGCACGTTTTGTGACTTTTTCGTCGCGTAATGCGGCGTTTTGCAGAATATTGGGCGTGATTGAAGAAGCTGCTAAATCTATAGTTTCTTCACTAAAATCAGCCTTTTCGGTCCCAAAAGATAACGTTAAGTATCCCATAGCACGATATAAAAGGCCGGTATCTAGATATGCATATCCAAAGTGCTCAGCTAACTTTCGTGCTAATGTCCCCTTACCGCTAGCAGCAGTGCCGTCAATGGCAATAATAGTCATTTTTGGAGCGGTTCTTTGATTTGAGCGCCGAGTTTATTCATAATACCGGTAAAGTTAGGAAAACTAGTGCCAATGTGTCTGGCGTCGTCAATTGTAATTGGTTTCTTTGAATTCATACCCAATACAAGAAATGACATAGCGATGCGATGATCCATTCTGGATTCGATCGATGCACCACCCGGTATGCCGTTAGGTGCACCATGCACAATTAGATCATCCCCATTAAGTTCTATTTTAACCCCACAGGCAGTAAGACCGTCGGCGATTGCCGCTAATCGATTACTTTCTTTCACTCGTAATTCTGCCAGCCCTTGCATGCGGGTTTGGCCGATGGCTGTGGCGGCTGCAACGGCAAGAATCGGATATTCATCAATCATTGAGGGAACGCGCTCTGCGGGAACAGTGACGCCGCGCAGTTGGCTGCTGCGAATGACCAGATCAGCGGCGGGTTCCCCAGCCTGTTCGCGAGCATTTGTGATTTCGATTTTTGCACCCATTTCACGGAGTGTGGTAAACAAACCAATACGCAACGGATTGAGGCCGACGTTGTGTATTATGATTTCCGACCCTTCTGTTATTAGAGCGCCGACCAGTGGAAATGCGGCCGACGAAGGATCCCCAGGGACGGTAACTTCCCTGCCTTCTAGCTCGGGTTGGCCTGTAAGAGCAATAATACGCCGATCTGTTGATTCGTTGCTGATTGTCAGGTTTGCCCCAAAATGTTGCAACATCAGCTCGGTATGATCGCGGCTTGGACGTTTCTCGATTACACTTGTCCGGCCTGGTGTGTTTAGCCCCCCTAGGAGAACCGCTGATTTGATTTGCGCAGAAGGAACCGGCAATGTGTATTCAATCGGTGTTGGCATCCGTGCGCCGATTACTGTCAGGGGCATCCTATCGCCATCACGTGCAATTACCTGCGCCCCCATCTGGCTCATTGGGGTCGAAATGCGCGCCATTGGCCTTGTTCGCAATGATTCATCCCCTGTCATTTGCACATTTATTGGATGTGTCGCAAGTAGGCCTATCAGCAGCCTGGCCCCGGTTCCGGAATTACCTAGGTCAAGTACACGAGCTGGTTCTTTTAAGCCGCCAACGCCTACGCCATAGACCCTCCAAAAATCATCGGAAACACGATCAATTTTTACACCCATTTCTTCCAGCGCCTTGGCTGTGCGCAACACATCGTCTCCCATTAAAAGGCCGCGGATCGTCGTTGGGCCTACAGCGACGCCACCAATCATCAGTGCCCGGTGCGATATTGATTTGTCACCTGGGACACTTGTCTGCCCTTTTAAAGCATTAACTGATGCGGAGATCAGTCCTTTCATTCCTTAATTCCTTTTGATGAAATAATGTGACTTTAATATCAATTGTTGCTCTTTTTTCTTTAATTTAAGTCTTTAGCATATCGATCGGGGGCGATAATAGAAGACCAATGATTACATTTTGGTTTTGACAGTATTTACAGATCGTCGCATTGGCATTTGATATGTTTGTGTTTGATGTGCGGAGGTTAGCGTGGCGGAGCATAAATGGGGGAAAAAACGAACTTGTTTGGGCTGTGGGGCCCGCTTTTACGATATGATGCGCAGTCCAATTATTTGTCCAAAATGTGAAACAGAATTCGTAACTGTCGTAACAGGTCGAGGGTCGCGCTCTAAGGCAGCTGCACCGGTTCCGGCTGCGGAGCAAGCAAATCCAGAGATTGAAAAGAAAGAAAATTTAGATTTGTCAGCGGAGGAAGAAGATATTCCCGATGACTCCGATTTAGGTATCCTTGATGATGATGACGATGATGATCTAATTGAAGATACCTCTGATCTCGGCACTGAAGATAGTGTGCTCGACGACATGGGCGGCAATCCTCAAAAAACAGACGATTTAACAGGATAATAGATTTTTCTATAGTTTGCTTCTTCTGTTTTGCAATTAAAACTTGCGCTAGAGGTCATAGTATCAGTACTTTCGCGTCAACACTTTGACGGTATGGATCCGCTGGCCTTCCAGGTGTTACGGTAAAAGTTTTGGGGCCATAGCTCAGTTGGGAGAGCGCTTGAATGGCATTCAAGAGGTCGTCGGTTCGATTCCGATTGGCTCCACCACGGCAAAAGGGGCTCTGCTGAAATGGCGGAGCCCTTTTCTATCTTAGAGCAAAAGCTCGCAAAGCGCTTTTTTGTCTTTGGCCGCACGTAGCTTCTTGCAAATAATGGAATCGCGGAAAAGGCGTGAAATTTGTGCCAATGCCTTCAGATGATCAGCCCCAGCGGTTTCGGGGGCGAGTAAAAGAAAAATTAAATCCACGGCTTCATCGTCCATGGATTCAAAGTCAATAGGCTGTTCCAATTTAACAAAAACGCCATAAAGCTGATCAAGGTCTGGAAGTTTTCCATGGGGAATAGCGATACCTCGGCCGATTCCTGTCGTTCCCAACCGTTCGCGTTCCAAAAGAATGTCAAATATCGTCCGCTCGTTTTTGCCACAAATTTTTGCTGCATGCATGGAAACCTCTTCGAGCAAATGCTTTTTGTTCGTCGCACGAATGCATGAGATAACCCTGTCTCCGGAGAGTAAATCGCAAATTTCCATCTTTGTATCCTTGGTCCTTTATACGCTTGGTGAAGGGCGTTATCAGGTCTACCCAATTTATTGGGTAATCGACTAGCTGGTTCTGGGACCATCACACGCAAAACGGCAGTATTAAAAGATGTTCTGGTTGATCCTGTTTTTAATCTCTTTTTTGGCGGATGGAAAATAGAGCCCACACCTCGCTAAAGTCAATAAAATCGTTTATGGCCCGACGGTGCTAGAGGTAAAGAGCTTTCTCTCGCCGTCGTTGCACCGATGAGGGGATATCCATTGATTCTCGGTATTTCGCGACCGTTCGTCTTGCAATATTAATCCCATCATCTCGCAGGATCTTAACAATTTTTTCGTCTGAAAGAACGTTATTGGGCATTTCGGTTAATATTAGGTGGTTGATCTGAAAACGGACAGATTTAGCTGAAGCTGAATGCCCTCCCGAGGTCGCCCGGACTGCAGATGAGAAAAAGTACTTAAGCTCAAAGGTTCCACGCGGCGTCGAGATATATTTGTTTTGAGTTACTCTACTCACGGTACTTTCGTGAATATTAAGTGTTTCTGCAATTTCCCTTAATACAAGTGGCCTAAGAAATTGTATCCCCTTTTCCAAAAAGCCTTCTTGATGCCGTACAATCTCTGTCGCGACCTTTACTATCGTTTGTGCGCGTTGATGAAGTGCCTTAACTAACCAGTTCGCAGATTGGTAGCATTCTGAGATATAAGTTTTATCTTTTTCTCTCAAGGCTTGGCTTTTAATTTCCATGTAATAGCGTTGATTCACCAGGACGTGCGGCAGGGTCTCAGTGTTTAGATCAATAAACCAGCTTCCATTCTTGCCCTGACGAGCTAAAACATCAGGTACTAATGTCTGGATAAAAGTAGGCTCAAAATTTAGGGCTGGCTTTGGATTTAGTTTCTTAATTTCCTTGATCATTTCGACTAGATCTTTAGTGTTTACGCCGCAAATTTTCTTTAGGAGATTAAACTTTTTTTTCACTAATAAATCTAAATTTTTAATAAATTTCTGCATAGCGGGGTCATAACGGCCAAGATCTTTTAGCTGCAGACCAAGACATTCCGAAAGATTCCTTGCAAAAATTCCTGGTGGGTCGAAATCTTGAATTACTTTTAGTATATTTTTAACCCTACTTTGAGGGTAGCCTAGAGTTTTGGAGATATTTTCTAAACTCACAGTCAGATACCCAGAATGGTCAAGCGAATCGACCATATATGCCGCGATCATTCGATCAATTGTGTCGGCAAGATCAATGTTGGCTTGTTTTAACAGGTGGTCTCTCAATGATATAACGTCTGACAGGCCATCTATTCTTTGGGGTTTTTGAGAATCAAAGTCGTACGCGCTGTCGCCCTGCCGCTGGAAAAGACTGTTTTCTTTTGCCAACAAGGCGTCCACACTGGATTGACTTGAAGTTTTTTCGATTAATTCTCCAGAATTAAGTTTCGCCCCATAATTTTCAGTAATCCCGTTTAAATTGAAGATATCGGCCTTCATAAATCCTTCTGGCTCAGTATTAATATTGGGGTTTTCTTTTAATCGAATTTTGTTGGTTGCCTCTGAGCGGCTATCTTGAAATGTGTCGGTGCTGCATTTATATCCCCCTGTATTTTCTAGTTCTAACAGCGGATTGTTTTGCAGCATTTGTTTCACAAATTCCGATAATTCTACGTTGGATAATTGCAGCAGCTTAATCGCCTGTTGCAGCTTTGGTGTAATGACCAGGGATTGGCCTTGACGTAAATTCAATCGGGCGGACAAGGCCATAATCGTTACTTTACATATACTCAGTTAAGTTAACGCCAACGCTAAAGGCTAAACCTTTCGCCGAGGTAAACACGCCTGACGTCTTTGTGGGTAACAATTTCGGCAGGGTCCCCATCCATAAGAACTTTCCCATCGTGAAGAATATAGGCTCTGTCGACAATCTCTAAAGTTTCGCGGACGTTGTGATCTGTTATCAAAACACCGATGCCCCGATCCTTGAGTTGTGAGACGAGATCCCGAATTTCATTGATTGCGATGGGGTCAATAC
>MDTB01086774.1_pt1 | contig 13353 bp, 14 predicted proteins | sample 811161 | NCBI WGS metagenome assembly MDTB01 (sample SAMN05326650, study PRJNA326480) | marine metagenome | isolation source: seawater | place: Mediterranean Sea | collected 2009
TAACATATTCATAACCCCAAGGTTTAAAAACAACTCTATTATCATAATAGTCTTTATTTGTTTTCATTTAAAGAAGCTTAAAGTTGCTTCCATCCAAGGAGCCATGTCTTTATAATGTGCGGTAGTTACTATTTTGCTATCAATGACGGCTGGTTTATCTGTATAAATTGCACCAGCATTATTTATATCGTCCTCCATGCTATAATAACCTGAAATTTTTTTACCTTTTATTATTTTAGCAGAAATAAGAAGTTGTGCTGCGCTGCATATACACGCTATTACTTTATCTAGCTGATGAAAATCATAAATAAATTTAATTAATCTTTTGTCCTGACGTATTTTTTCCATTGATTTTACACCCCCAGGCAACAATAAAAGATCATAATCGTTTGGCCTAATCCCATCTATATCTTTCACTTTATGATTCTTATTTGGTGGCAATGTAGTTCCTAAGATTCCCATAACAGGCTTACCTCCTATTATACAAACATCTAATTCAAAACCTGCCTCCATGACTCTGTAATATGGATATATAAATTCATGATCCTGGGCTAAAGCACCACTTATAATTACTGCTTTCATAATTAATAATTTACCTCAACATCATGATGTTTACGTTTAATTTTATGATCTGTCATTTTTTTTATATGATTTACGGTTTTTTCTCCATAAGTTTTTTTAATCATTGATAAATAATCAGGATTTTTAAAATAAATATTAAATGCTTCATCTCTAAAATCTAGAACTTCTGAACCTTTTAAATTTTCAGTAGGTAAAGGTAATGTCTCATAAGCGTGTTGAGAATAACCTATCCAACCAGGTCCCATTTTATCGTCAGGTAAAATCCACTTTTTTTCTCTTGCAAAATTATAAAGTTGAGATCCTGGATATGCCATTGCGGAATAAAAATTAGACCATTCACTATTTATCCTTATAGAAAGATCAAGTGTTTCTCTCATGGTATCTTTTGTGTCATCGGGTAATCCAAAAATATAGTTAGCACCAACATAAAAACCCATATCTCTTACTTTTTTAACTATACTTTCAATATCAAAGTTATCGAAACGACCTTTAACTACTCCGTCTCTTACATGCTCTGAACTTGATTCAATTCCTAATGCTAGCCATTTAAATCCTGACTTAATCATTTTTTTTAACATTTCATCATCATTAAGAGTATCAATTCTTGCATAAGCCCAAAAATTAAGTTTTTCACCCAGTCCTTCTTTTTGTATTTCATCACAAATCCCTGTTACTTGTTTAGGGTTTAATACAAACATCTCGTCTGGAATTTTTATGTTATAAATTGAATGATTTTCAACTAAATATTTAATTTCTTTAATAATATGTTTTGGAGACCAAAATCTAATAGTATTCCTTTCAAATGGAGCATTGATACAACAAAAAGTACATTTAAAGGGACAACCCAAACTGGTTTGCAAAGATGCATATTTATGTCTACTATCTAGGTCATCAAATGTATGCCAATTATGTGCCTTATATTTTTTTAAATCTAAGAGATTCCAAGCTTGACCTGGTAAGTCAGTATCTAAATTTTCAAACATAACGGCTGGTTTATTTTTTTTAATTTCGTTATCTTTATCTTTATACCACAAACCTGGAACTTTATCGAAATGTGAGGATTTTTTATTTAAAACTTCTAAAAGTTTTTCAATTGTTATTGGACCCTCGCCATCACAAACAAAATTATAAGGCTCTTCTAATAAAGTTCTATGAGGTAACGCTGATGCATGAGTTCCCATAACTAATGATTTAATTTCCCCATTCGATATTTCATTCATATAATTTGCTGTTTTTCTTCCCCCAGGCATACATTGAGTTGATGCTGAGGGCTGTTGACCATAGATAATATACACAGCTAATGTAGGATTTTCATCGCAAATTTTTTCTGCGGTTTCTTTATGAGTATAAAACTCAGCTTCAGCATCAAGAATTTTTACATTATAACCTTTATTCATTAAATATTTTGCAATTAATGAAGACCATACTGGCGGCTCAATAGCTGCGTACTCACCTGAAAGTTTTTGATATACTTCTAGCCTTGATGGTGGAGTTATTAAAAGAGCATCTAGTTTAGACATTAATTAAATATAACTAAAATTTTCTTTATTAAAACTTTATAATTTTTAATACACCCGAGGTATAATGTGAAAAAGTACTTATTTTACCTGCATATTTTGAAGTTTCATACTGTCCCGAGTCAACAAAATGATCAAGACCAATATTTGGGATTTTTTTTGTATATTCTCTTAATCTATCTTTATGAGGTATGTATTTTCCAACAAATATAGTTGTATCAATTGAAACTCTTGTTCCACAATTTTTTTGTCTATGTGTATTATGTATAGCTGCGTAATCAGATATATTTACGAGACCTATTTTAGGATAAAAATTTTTAATAGGTTTATAACTATCCATGACCCATTGCATTTTTTTATAGGTTGATGAAATTTTCATAAATTTATCACTAAATTTATTTTTTTTAGGTTCGTAAAATTTTAAATTATTTTTTTTTACATCACCAATAAATGGTATAAAACAATTCATACCCCACGGCCCTTCAACCCACGCATCAGAATGAGGTAAAGATGTAGATAATCCTCTGTTTAAGTTATCCTTTAATTCAGATCCATATTTTATTCTAATGTTTGGAGTAATTCTAAATAATCTAAGTAATTTCGGGTTATGTCTAGTGATTTTTTTAACAAGTTCACACCAATTCCTTAATACCAAATTATACTCTAAATGATATTCTCTTTTTGGGACTATTGCTCCATTTGGAGTCACATTAGTTCTATTGTTCTTAGCTTTATCAATATTTTTTATAAATAATTTATCGTTATTTTCAAATTTTATTCTAAGAGCTTTAGAAATATATAGTTTTAAATTAAATTTAAATTCTGCAAAAAAGTCATCTTCTATTTTATAAGATGTGATTAATGGATGAAGTTTTTTAAGTCTCCATTTTTTTGTAATAAAATTAATTCTATTTGTTCTTTTTTTTAAACTCATATATTTTAAATTTCTATTTTATATGCTATTTAATATAAATAAATCTATAAAATTAATTTAAAATATATCAATTGAAAAAATTAAAAAAAAAAGTTTACCAATACAGTCCATATATAACAGTATTTAGAGAAAATTTTTCAAATAAGTTTTTAAATAGAAAAAATTTTCATCATATTATTTTACAAGATGCCGCAATGGTTATACTGGAAAATAGTAAAAAAGAAATACTTTTCCTTAACGAATATAGAAGAGGCATCGGAAAAAAAACTTTAGGTTTTCCCGGAGGTCATTTAGATAAAAATGAAAAACCTTTAAATGCAGTTAAAAGAGAACTATTTGAAGAAACAGGATTAGTAGCTAGTAATTGGAAATTACTTTTTAGCTATGTAAGAAGTGGGACATATTATTGTGGTAAAGACTATGTGTTCAAAGCAAAATTAAAAACTAAAGATAAAAATAGAATAGAAGAAAATATTGAAAAAAAATGGCTAGATAAAAAAGAAATAGTAAACAAATTGAAAAAAAACAAATTTGAAACAGCAGGCATACTTGCTTCTGTAATGTTTTATATATTGAATTATTAGATTTGTTGAATTTAAAAGAAATGTAAACTAATATTTATATTACCATAACCTAAAAAAAGGAAATTTAAAATTTTTGGGAAATTTATCCCATATAGATATATGAAAAATATACTTATCACTGGAGGTAATAGTAGATTTGCAAAAATTTTAAAAAAAGAATTTAATTCAAAAAATATTTTTTATACCAATAGTAAACAACTAAATATTCTAAATTATAAATCTATTGAAAAAAAAATTAGACAAATTAAACCAAAAATATTTATTCATATTGCTGGCCTCTCAAGGCCAATGAAATTACATGATACCGATATATCAAAAAGTATTGATTTAAATATCATTGGTACAAGCAATGTTGTTAAATTATGCATAAAGTATAAAATAAAATTAATTTATTTTTCAACTAACTATGTTTATCCAGGAAAAAAAGGAAATTATAAAGAAACGGATGTCTTACTACCTTTTAATAATTATGCATGGTCTAAATTAGGAGGTGAATGTGCAGTCCAAATGTATAAAAATTCACTAATTTTAAGGCTTTGTGTAACAGAAAAACCTTTTATTCATAAATATGCTTTTAAAGATTCTAAAACTAGTTTTATGTTTGTACAAGATTTTGTTAAAAATTTTAAAAAAATTATTCATCAAAAAGGTATACTTAACATAGGGGGCGAGAAAGCAAGTATTTATCAATTTGCAAAAAAATCTGGAGCAAACGTAATTCCAATCTCATCAAAAAATAATAAAAGTTTTCCAAAAGATAGCTCGATGAATATAAATAAATTTAAAAAACTAATATAGATGTATTTTGATTGAATTTTTAAATACTTATAAAAATTATGGATAAAAAAATTAAAATTGGAATTGTTGGATATGGGAATATATCTAAAAAGCATATTACAGCAATTTATAAAAATAAAAAATTTGAAATTGTGTCCTTATGCGACTCCAAAAATTTTCATACAAAATATAAAAAGTATAAATTTTTAGATAGTATGTTAAAAAATCAGAAAGATATTGATCTTGTTACTATACTTTCTCCATCAGGATATCATTATAATCAAATTATAAAGTCATTAAAGTATAAAAAACATGTAATTGTGGAAAAACCAATTTGTATGAATTTGAATGAAGTAAAAAAAATTATGAATTGTGAAAAAAAATATAAAAGAAAAGTTTTTGTTGTTTATCAAAATAGACTGAATCCACTGATTAATTTTGTAAAAAAAAAAATTAAAGACAAAAGTCTTGGTGATTTAATAATGTTCAATTCAACGCTATCCTGGAACAGAAATAATAAATATTACAAAAAATCAAGCTGGCGAGGATCAAAAAAACTCGATGGTGGAGTTATCATGAATCAAGGAATACATAATTTAGATATTTTTTATAATTTATTTGGTGAAGTGAAATCATTATATTGCACGAAATCAAAAGTTAAAAAATTTTTAGAATGCGAAGACACCTGTATAGCTGCTATTACTTTTAAGACTGGTTTGATTGGAAATTTTTCTATTTCAACAGCAGTAAATAAGGAGAATTACTCTAATGTATTAGAAATATTTGGAGTTAAGAACAATATTAAGCTTTATGGGAAAAATTTAAATATTTTAAACTATAAAAAAACATCTCAAGTCTTTGACAAAGATGGTCAATTACATGTTGCTTTTTATAAATCAGTATATCAATCAATAGTACACAAAAAGAGAAATTATTTTTCAGCTAATAGTGTATTACATAGTATGAAAATAATTGATGCTGTTAATAAGTCTATTAAATTAAACTGTAAAATATCCCTATAAGTAATTATATTTTTTTTATAATTAATGTATTTCTTGTTATTAATAAAATTTGATAATTTTTGGTTTGTCTTAGAAAGCTAATTATTCCAGATAAATTGTTTTTGTTAATTTGTTTAAAGCCTCTCCAAAAAATTGAATTAATAATCATTAAACCTTCAGATCTCAGTATTTTAAAAGAATTTATACAATCATGCTTTACGTGTAGATGACTGCCATCTATATAAACAAAGTCAAAAACTTTATCATTTTTCTCAAAAAAATTCTCTGAAGTTTCTTTAAATTTTACTACTCTATTTTCAAAGAGTGAAACATTTTTATCAAAAAAACCTTCAGCATTTAAACTATAATTTATTAATTTACTTTGATCCCAGTTATCAACACAAAATAAAGTACTCTTTTTTGTGTACATTAAAAAAAAAAGGGTACTATGACCCTCAAAACACCCAATCACCAAACCATTGAAACTTTTTTCAGTATAATTATAATTTTTTAAAACTTCATATAAAAAAGGTATATTATAATTAATATTCTGTTTTTCTAATCCAGATAAGTATTTTTGAGATTTTAACTCATTAATTTCCTTTTCAAATTTTTCTTTAATGGCTATATTTTTTTTAAATACTTTTCTTCCAAAAATTATATTATAAAAATATTTGTATAAAAAATTTAAACTCCCAAAACAATAAATAATATGTAAAATATTTTTTATATGTATCATTTTAATATGTTATTAAATTTAAAAAAAATTGATTATAAACTATAAAGTTATAAAATTTGAGATGCAACAATTTATTAATTAATGCCCAACCTCATATTTAGTTATTTTAAATGAAAAAAAAAATTCTATTTATTTTAAATAGTTACTCTTTTATGAAGAAAGAGTTACATAAAAATGTATCTTTAAAAAAAAATTATAATAATTTTAATAAAAAAGATAAGTCCTGGGCAAATATTTTTTATAATAATTTAAAAAGAGAATATAAAACAGATAAAGTTTATCCGAATTTTGATAAATTTCTTCTTGGGGAAAGTAAATATTTAAAAAACTTAGAAAAAAAAATAGTAAATTATAAACCTGATTTAATATTTGCCAGTATAGATTCAGAGGATATTCATCAGCTTTTAAAAAAATTTAAAAAAACAAAAAAAATAATCTGGATTTCACATAAAATAAATTGGAATAAATTGTTTTTATTAAAAAGTTCATATGACTATTTGATTACAGATAATGATTATTTACTAGCAAAGTCGAAGAAAATAAAGTTTAGATGTTTAAAAATGTTAATTTCAAGCCCTAATTTTTTAAAGGTTAACTTTAATGATTTTTCTAAGCGAAGTAATAAGCTTTATTTTTCAGGATCCCTAGGAAATGATTTCTCAAAAAGATTTAATTATTTAATTTTTTTATCTAATAATTTTAAAATTAAATTAAGAATAAGAAATCTTGTCGAAAAATTTAAAATTTTGAATTACTTCAATTCGATTTTCTTAAAAATATTTCCAAAAACTGTAAACTTTTTATATAAAAAAAAAATTTTGCCATTTACGAACCGACTGAAATATATAAATGATGATGAAATATTTGGTGAAGATATGCTTCGAGAGCTTAAAAAATATAAATATTGTATAAACATACACTCAAATTTTGATCAAAATAATAGTATCAACTCTAGGGTATTTGAAGCCTTATCTTGCGGATGTTTATTATTTACTGATGAAAATAAAGCTATGAAAAAGATTTTTAAGGATAAAAAGCATGTTATTTATTTTAAATCAGAAAAAGATTTAAAGAATAAAATTTTGTATTATTTTAGAAATTTGAGACTTGCTTATAAAATAGCAAAATCAAGTAATAAATTGTTCATGAAAAAACATCATAGTACAATTCGTTTAAAACAATTTAAAAATATAATAAAAAATATTAAATTATAGTTAATCACGATTGACTCATGAAAATTTTTTAAATAAATAATATTTATCTATTTAAATAAAATTCTTTAATTTTTTTTATGATTAATTTTATTTCTGAATTTTTTAAACTGTATGAGGATGGTAAGGATAAGCCAGTTTTGAAAATTTTATTCGAGATAGGGAATTTATCTTTAATATTTTTAATAACTTTGTATTTACGATAACAAGGTTGTAAGTTTAAAGGCAAAAAAATATCTCTTGTTTGAATTTTATTCTTTTCTAAAAATTTTTTAAGTAAAAACTTATCTTTTGTAAATATATTAGAGAACCAATGAACAGGTTTATTTTTAGGTAAATTTTTCATAAATGAAATAGACTTTATTTTGGCGAGTCCTTTTTTGTATGTTTCAAAAATTTCCTTTTTTCTTTTTAAAATTTTTTTTAATTTTTTAACTTGAATGTTGCCAATTGCTGCTTGCATTTCAGTAAACATAAAATTGTAACCAATTTCCTCATGAATAAAAACACCTTTTTTTAACCTTCCATGATTTTTGATTTCATATATTTTATTTCTTAATTTTGAACTATTAGTTAATATTAAACCACCCTCACCTGTAGTTATTATTTTATTCCCATAGAATGAAAATCCTCCAAGTACCCCTATAGTTCCTAAAAATTTGTTTTGGTAAGTTGAATAAATCGCTTGAGCAGCATCCTCAACAAGATGTAATTTTTTTTCTTTACAGATTTTAATCAATTTTTCCATATCACAACAGTGGCCATATAAATGTACAGGTATTATTGCCTTTGTCTTTTTAGAAATTTTCTTATTTATATTTTTAAGATCTAAACATAAATTATTCTGGTCCACGTCACATAAGACGGGAGTTGCGCCAGCTAAAATTATAGCATTTGTTGTAGCCACAAATGTTAAATTTGGAACTATTACCTCATCATTTTTACCAATATTTAGAGCCTTTAAACATGCAAAAATTCCTGATGTCCAATTTGATATTGCTATTGAATGTTTTACTTTAAAATTTTGAATAAAATATTTTTCAAATTTTAAAGTTTCATCTCCCTCTGTTAAATATGTTTTTTGAACTATCTTTTTAATATAATTTGCCTCAGCTTTATTGACCCAAGGTTTAATTTGATTAATCTTCATAATTAAAAATTGTCTAAAACTTGATTAAGAGAATTAGCAACAAATCTCAAAATTTTTTTATCTGTCTTTAATGAATTTATCCCAATGAAGAAACCTCTTTCTTCAACATCCTGACAATTTTTAAGCTTAACTTTTTTTTCATTTAATTTGAAAAGTTTTATAGCTGGCTGATTTATAAAATTACCACTTATTATTGGTCTTGTTTCAATACCTTTTTTCTCTATCATTTGAATTATTTTATTTTTATATTTTTTAAGATTTTTAGATATTAAAATTGGTACACCAAACCAATTACATTTAACATTTTTTGCCTCTTGTATAAAAGTTATTTTTTTATTATTTTTTTTATTTCCTAGAAAAAGTTTTATAATTTGGGATCTATTAAAATTTCTATTCTTTTTTAAGATATTTATTTTTTTAAGTTGTTGGTGTGCAATTGCAGCCTGAATTTCTAGGGCTCGTACATTAAAACCGTAATTTATAAAAATAAATCTTGGATCAATATTTGGGTATTTCTTAACAAATTTTTTATGATCATCCCTGTCGCGTGACCATCCATGAGCTCTTAATGAAAGAAGAATTTTATAATCATTTTTATCATTACATACAATCATTCCTCCCTCTCCAGAGGAAATTTGATGAGAATAATAAAAAGAATAAGTTCCAAAATCTCCAAACGTTCCAAGTTTTTTATTTTTAAATTCGGACCCAAGTGACTCACAAGTATCCTCAATAATTATTATTTTTTTTTTTCTTTGATATTTTTTTGATTAACGATATATCTGATGAGTTTCCTAAAACATGCACGCAAAAAATCACTTTTGTATTCTTGGATATTTTTCTTTTTAAATCATTAATATCCATATTTAGAGTATTTGGATCTATATCAACAAAAACAGGCTTAAGGCCAAATTGTATTAGAGGCCAAAGAGAAGTTGACCAGCATATTCCAGGTATCAGAGCTTCATCGTTTCGTTTAAATTTATTTTTTCTTTCAGGATTACAACTAGCACAGGTAGCTAGCAAATTTGCGGAAGAACCAGAATTAACCATTACAGCATATTTTGCCCCAACATATTTAGCAAAATCTTTTTCAAATTTTTTCGTTAATTTGGACATGGTAATTTGTCCAGATTTTAAAACTGATATTCCTTTTTGAATATCATCCTTAAATAATCTTGGTTGAATTAGTGGATATTTAAATTTATCAAAAGTTTTTAACATTTATTTTGTTTTAGATACTTAATAATATTTTGCTAATTTGTAAAAGGTTTTATATTATATTTCTAAAATTCTTGATAATTGTTCAATCATGTCGTTCTCATTAAATATTTTTTTGAAATAGTCATAATTTTTTTTAACAAGATCTTTAGTAAATTCTTTGTTTTTTAATTTTATCATTATTTCCTCTAAATGATTAGTATTTTTTACATCTAAACCAATTACTTTATCTTTTAATTCTGGATCTAAAATTGAAGAATTATAAATTATTGGTTTTTTAAAATAAAAAGCTTCATATAGTGGAAAAGTATGGGGCGCCACTAAAGTTGGTACAACTACGCCCATACAATTTTCATACAAATAATATAATTCTTCATCCTTTACATAGTCAAATATTATGAATTTATCTTTTAGATTTTTTTTATGAATTAAACTTTTAACATTCTTTAGATTTCCCTTATCGTGACCAGTAAAAATAATTCTAAAATCTAGTTTATTAACTTGTTGTAATTTATAGACTGCTTCTATTATATAAGCATGATTCTTGTGTTGCCAAAATTGCGCTGGGTAAAATAAATAGTCTATACCTTTTCCAGCTTGATAAATATTATTTTCTATTTTGGAAATATTAATATTTTTAATTTCTGTTATAGGGGGAGGAAATTTTAGATCTAAAATTTTTGAACTATCTATTTTATAAATTTCAGAAATTTTTTTTTTTAAATTTTTTGTTCCAACAATAATTTTATTACTTTTTTTACCTGCCAAATAATAATCATAATCCCTATTATGATTATTATTTTCATTGAATTCTGGTAAATTTTTTAATTCTCTATGTTCAATATCAAAAATTGTATATATATTTTTAATTTTCTCAAAACTCCGAATCAATGGACTTGGATCTAAAAAAAAAATTAGATCTATTTTTTCTTTAGTAAGAAACTTTTCGAAAGGAAATTTAAAAGGTAAAAAATAAAATATTTTTTTTAATTTGTTTAACAATCTTTTATTAAATTTATTTTTGTCAAATAGAAGTGTATCTAAACTTAATTTTTCATCTAAAAGGTTTTTTGAACTTTGAAAAGTGGTTATAAAGCGAAAATTATAATTTTTAATTTTTTTCAAATAATTACAAATACTAATTGCCATATGAAGTTTCCCACCCGATTTATCACTGATATCCATTATTACAGCTATATTTTTCATTTTTATATTTTTAATCTTCTGAAAGATTTTTTCCCCATATAAGAATTAATAAGACCTGATATTCTATTATAAAAAATAGTTTTTTTTCTATAGTTGAAAAAATAGAATAAATTAAATTTGATAAAACTCTCCAAGAGATCAAAAATAGTATTTTTATAGGCCTCATAATAAGAATAGTTTTTTTTATAGTAATAAAACTTCGACCACATAAAATGCCAATTTTTATTTGCTTCTACTTCAATAGGATTTCCTTTTTCAACAGATTTACCACTTTCGTGAGATACTTTAATCTTAGGAAAAACATAAATTTTTTGTTTTTTTTTATGAGCCCTAAAACAAAAATCAGTTTCTTCATAATAAAGAAAAAAGTTTTCGTCAAATAAACCAACTTTTTTTACATTTTTCATATTAAAGAAAAGAAAATGACCATGAACTAATTTCATTAACTGAATATCTTTAAACTTATTAAATTTATTTGAATGAAATTCACTTTTATAAGCAGATCTTTCATGTTGAGGTGCAAAAATAATAAAGTCTTTAATTTTCTTTGCTGATTTTAAAAATACATCAATTATTTTTGGATTAAATCTTATATCCGAATCCATATAAATAGAATATTTAGTTTTTATATTTCTAAACCCTAAATTTATACCACCAGTTTGTCCTTTGTTATCAGGACTTTTAATTACTCTTACATTTTTGTATTTTTTTTCTAAATTCTTTTTAAGACTATCCTCGTTGGCATTATCTATTATTAAAAATTTAATTTTACTATTTAGTTTTGATATAATTTTTTCAATTTTTTTTTTTGAATAATAAGATACAAAAAAAATTGTTAAATTATTATAATTTTTCATTTATAATTTTCTTAATTTTATTTTATGTAATGTTTCTCTAATATCATTTTCTATTTTTGAGTTAAGATTTATACCTAAAGATTGAATTTTTCTTTTACTAGTTTTAAACGAGGCTCTTTGTAAAATTTTAGATTTAATAAATTTAATTTTGGTATTAAAACTGTATTTTTTGATAATTTTAAGTATTTCTTTTAAAGTCCTATTTTCTGACAATACATTATAAAAACTATTATCGAAGTAATTTTTTTTAATTAAATAAGTAATTACTTTATATGCATCCTTCAAGCTTAAGTAAGGTCTTACGAGGTTTAAAGCTGAACCCCATATAGGTATTGGTATATTCATTACAGAATTAAAACAAAACTTATTAACAACCGTGTGAAATCTCATACCATCAGAGTATCCACTTATTGTAGCAAATCTAAGAGTAATAAATTTTATATTTTTCGATTTTTTTAAAATATTCTCTTCCTTTAATTTTATTTCGGCATAAGGACTTTGTGGATTAGGTTTTTCCAATTCTGTTATAAAGTTATTTGTTGGATCATAAATACTAGTGGAAGATATGTGTATTAATTTTGAATTATTTTTTTTACAATAACTAACAATATTTTTAAATGCACCAAGATTATTTTTTACAATCTCTTTTTTATTTTCAAAACTTTCTTCAGCATTAGTTTTGGATGCCAAATGTAAGGTTATGTTTGCTTTGGGTATTATTTTAATAGTTTCCTCTTTTGAAAGATCACCATAAATAAACTCTATTTTTTTATTAGAAAGTTTAAATAAAACATTATATCTTTGATTACTAATGTTATCCACAACATAAATTTTATCAATTATCTTTAATGATACTATTCGTTTTAGGACATAACTACCTATATGACCAAGACCACCAGTTATTAAAAGTTTCATTTTGAGATAATCTTTTTAAATTTATCAAGCTCTAAAATATATTCTTTTTTATCGTATTTGTAGTTACACAAAGTCAAAAGTGAGTCATTGTTATTTTTAAAAAATATAGTTATCCAATTATATGGTGGTACAAATAATGCATTGTTTTTTTTCGCATTTAAAAAAAATATTTTATTTTTGCTTTTACTTGTAATTTTAATTTTTATACTCCCCTTCAATGGAACAATTATTTGTGAGCATTTTGTATGTGCATGATCAGCTCTAAAATATTTACTTTTCCCATATAGTAAAAAAAATCTTTTTAATAAAAATTTTTTAGGAAACGAATTATTAATATAAAAAGGTATTAATGTTCCATTAAAATCTGGAAATATTTTGTATTTGAACAAAAAGGGTTTTATAATTTTTTTCACTTTAACTTTTATTATCTTTAAAAATATCTTCTAAAGAAGGATGTTTTCTATCTCTTTCAGAAAGTATAGGTTTTTTAATTTTCCAATTTATTTTTAAGTTTTTATCATTAAATGCCAATCCTCTTTCGTATTTTGGGTATCGATATTCTGAAAGGTGATATAATAAAATATTTTCTTTCTCATAAAAACAAATTCCATGTGCATAATTTTTTGGAACATACAACAATAATCCTGGTTTTAAATTAA
>MDTB01150998.1_pt1 | contig 13353 bp, 13 predicted proteins | sample 811161 | NCBI WGS metagenome assembly MDTB01 (sample SAMN05326650, study PRJNA326480) | marine metagenome | isolation source: seawater | place: Mediterranean Sea | collected 2009
ACAAAGGATGAACCCCAGAGTTGCAAGGGTAGTAGCTTTGCCTGTTCCTTCAGAACGAGAGAAATCTCAATGGTATTTTCAAAGATATGTCCCTCACTTGCCTGCAGGTGGAGAAATAGTTCTTTTTGATAGGTCGTGGTACAATAGAGCCGGAGTAGAAAAAGTTATGGGATTTGCGACTAATGATCAAGTTGAACAATTTTACCAAGATGTTCCTGAATTTGAAAGAATGTTAGTACGATCTGGTATTATACTTTTAAAATACTGGTTTTCTATTTCAGATGAAGAGCAACAACTCCGATTTTTAATGAGAATCAATGACCCTCTAAAGCAATGGAAATTATCCCATATAGATCTTGAAAGTAGAATTAACTGGGAAAAATATACTAAAGCAAAAGAAATAATGTTTGAGAGAACTAATACTAGAGAAGCTCCTTGGTATATTGTAGAGGGAAATGATAAAAAAAGAGAAAGATTAAATTGTATAGAGCATATCTTATCTAAAATTCAATATAAGGATTTGTCTCACGAAAAATTAGAATTACCAGATAGAGTTTTTGATCCAAACTATGAAAGAAGAACTCTTCCAAAAAAACTCTATGTTCCAAAAATTTACTGATATAGATTAAATTTAATTCTTAAGTTTATAAATTTTTGAAATACCAGACATTACTAACTTTCCATAAAAAATATCATCTGGCATTAATAACTCTATTTTTTTTCTTAACTTTATTAGTTTTTGTAAATTAATTCCTGTATCAACTCCTATTGACTCAAGCATATAAACACAATCTTCTGTTGAAATATTTCCTGAGGCTCCTGGAGCAAATGGACACCCTCCAAGACCTCCTAAGGATGAATCAAAAAGCCTTACTCCAGCTTGGTATGCTGCCATAACATTAGCTAATCCCATCCCACGTGTGTCATGAAAATGAGCTGCTAGTGAGATATTTCCAAAAATATTAGTAACTTTAGAAAATAACTTAAACACTTGCTTTGGATTTGCATACCCAACAGTATCTGCTAAATTAATTTCGTCAACACCGATTGCAAGAGCATTCTTAATAATATTTATAACTAATTTTTCAGAAACTTCTCCTTGAATTGAGCAACCAAAACTTGTTGCAATAGCTAACGAAATAATAGCCTTATCTTCATAATTTTTTAAATTGTTTGTTGAAATTAGTTCTTTTAACATTTGTAAAGAGTTTTTTGTAGACATTTTAACATTAGATTTATTGTGAGCCTCACTTGCAGATAAGACAAAAGTAATTTTTTTAACCCCAATTTCTAATGCCTTTAGACCTCCATATTTATTAGGAACTAATACAGATGGTTTTAAACCAGTAATTTTTTCAGAACCTTTATATACATCCGTATAATCAGAAAATTGTGGTAAAATTGATTTTGGAACTATAGAAGTCACCTCTATTTCTTTAAAACCTGCATCCACCTGCTCTTTACACCAATTTAATTTTTGAACAGTATTTAATCGGGATTTAGAAAGTTGAAGCCCATCTCTAAGACCCACTTCACGAATTATTACATTATCTTTCACTACTTACCTTTGAAATCTGGTTTTCTTTTTTCATTAAATGCTTTTATTCCCTCTTTTCTATCTTCAGTAGGAATAGTTCTATTGTAAGCCTCAATTTCAAATGCCATTCCATCTAAGAGACTCATTTGCATTCCTTTGCTAATAGCAATTTTAGCTTGTTTTATAGCTACAGGACCTTTTTCAGAAATTATTTTTGCTGTTTGAAGTGTCTTTTCAAGCAATTTTTCCGAGGAAAATATTTTGTTTGCTAGTCCCCACTCATAAGCTTGTTCAGCTGAAAAAACTGCTCCAGTAAAAATCAGTTCCTTAGCTTTTTTTTCACCTATAGCACGACTTAAGTTTTGTGTACCACCAATACCAGGAATAATACCTAAATTAACTTCTGTTTGAGCAAACTTTGCATTTTCGGAAACATAGATAAAATCTAAAGCTGCTGCAAGTTCACAGCCCCCTCCGTATGCAGCACCATTAATTGCTCCTAGTAATGGAATTGGACAATTAATTATAGATTTAATCATTCTTTCAAAAATTAAATGTTGGGATTGCCATTTATCATCTGACATTCCATTTCTCTCTTTTAAATCCCCTCCTGCACAAAAGGCTTTTTCTCCTGAACCTGTAATAACTATTACTCTTATATCAGAAATCATTGATGAGATGCTCTCAAAAAAATGAGTTATTTCTACAGCCATCTCAGTATTAAAAGCATTTGCTACTTCTGGTCTATTAAAAGTTAATAAAAGCACATGATTAGATTTTTCTTGAATAATAATGTTTTTATATGCATTTTGCATTTTCGATCAGCTTTCATAGATAAAATTATTTTATAGTGTATCACTTGAATTTATAATATCAAAAGTTCTTAAATCAAAAAAATTATGGTATTAGTTATTTTAAAACTTTTTATAAATTCTTATGAATAAATTAAATAATGAACTTGAGGGAATAACTGTTGTTTCTCTTGAACAAGCTGTAGCAGCTCCATATTGTGGAGTATTATTAGCAAATTCTGGAGCGAGAGTAATAAAAGTTGAGAGAGAAGAAGGTGACTTTGCTAGAGGTTATGATGATGGAGCAGATGGACAAAGTACAATATTTGCATGGTTGAATAGAGGGAAAGAATCTGTGTGTTTAAATTTAAAAGATGAAGAGGATTTATCTGTTCTTATAAATATTATCAAAAAATCTGATATTCTTCTAAGTAATTTAGCTCCAGGTGCATTAGATAGAATTAGTTTAACCAATTCTTTTTTAAACAAAATAAATCCGAAATTAATAAACTGTAAAATAACAGGTTATGGAGAAAAAGGTGATGCAGCAAAAAAGAAAGCTTATGATTTTCTTGTACAGGCAGAAAGTGGTTTATGCTCTGTTACTGGCAGTGAAGATTCTCCATCAAGAGTAGGTGTTTCAATTACAGATATTTCAACTGGCCTAACAGCTTTTTCAGCAATTTTAAGAGCGTTAATTAAAAGAAGTATTTCAAACGCGGGCTCTGAAATTTCTATTTCTATGTTTGACGTAATTGCAGATTGGATGAATATGCCTCTTTTAGCTCATAGATATTCTGGCCAAGCACCAAAAAGAATGGGATTGAAGCATTCTTTTATTGCACCATATGGTGCGTATGAATGTAGAGATGGAAAAAAAATACTTTTATCTATTCAAAGTAATAGAGAATTTGAACAATTTTGCAATAATGTACTAGTAAAACCAGAATTAACAAAAAACAAAAAATTCTTAAATAATCCAGAAAGATTTAAAAATAGAGTAGAACTTGATAAAATTATTAATGATTTTTTTAAAAACTTTGATATTTCTAAAATTGAAGAACTTCTTGACCAAGCAAATATTGCAAATGCAAATCTAAATAGTGTTGCTGATCTTTCAGAACATCCGTTTTTGAAAAATTCTAAAGCTAAAATAGGGAATAAATTTATTTCAATGGCCTCATTACCAATTGAAACTTGTTTAACTAACAATATTGATGTTCCAAATATTGGAGAGCATACTGATAAAATTCGAAAAGAATTTTCTTTTTCTTAAAATAATTTCAAGTTATACCTTTTTAAGGTTGTTTTATGAAATATAATTTAAATCACGAAGAAATAAGAGAGGCAGTTTCAAAACTGTGTGAAAATTTTCCTGGAAGCTATTGGCAAGAACTTGATAAGCATCAATCATATCCAGAAAAATTTGTCAGAGCTTTAACAGAAGCGGGTTATTTATCAGCGCTTATTCCTGAACAATATGGAGGGCTTAGCCTGCCCATTTCAGCAGGGGCTGCAATACTTGAAGAAATTCACAAATCTGGTTGTAACGCAGCTGCTTGTCACGCACAAATGTATACCATGGGAACTGTATTAAGATTTGGTTCAGAACAACAAAAAGAAAAATTCCTTCCAAAAGTAGCAAATGGTTCTCTTAGACTTCAAGCTTTTGGAGTTACAGAACCAACAAGTGGGACTGATACAACTTCTCTAAAATGTACTGCAAAAAAGGAAGGGAATAACTATATTGTAAATGGTCAGAAAATTTGGACAAGTAGAGCTGAACACTCTGACCTAATGTTATTATTAGCTAGAACAACTCCAAAAGACAAAGTTGTTAAAAAAACAGATGGATTATCTGTTTTTTTAGTAGAAATGAAAAATGTTCCTAAAGAGACACTCACAATTAAACCAATTAAAACCATGATGAACCACTCTACAACTGAGATATTTTTTGACAATATGCCAGTTCCAAAAGAAAACTTGATTGGAGAGGAAGGGAAAGGTTTCAAATATATTTTATCAGGAATGAATGCTGAAAGAATATTAATTGCAGCAGAATGTATTGGAGATGCAAAATGGTTTATCAATAAATCTACAAAATATTCTTCAGAAAGAATTGTTTTTGGAAGACCTATTGGGAAAAACCAAGGTATCCAATTTCCTATTTCTAGATCTTATAGCCAAATGAGAGCTGCAGAATTGATGCTTAATGAGGCTATAAGACTTTTTGACAAAGGAGAAAATCCTGGCGAAGAGGCAAATTTAGCAAAGCTTTTGTGTGCTGACGCATCATGGATGGCTGCTGAAGCTTGCGTTCAAACTCATGGAGGTTTTGGATTTGCAGAAGAATATGATGTTGAGAGAAAATTTAGAGAGGCAAGGTTATATCAAGTAGCACCTATTTCAACAAATTTAATTTTAAGTTATATATCTGAACACATATTAGGAATGCCAAGATCGTATTAATTTTAGCTATGCAAAAAAATGATATAACAAAATTAATTACTGACTTTTCAAATGAATTTGATTCAAAAAACATTCCGCAAAGTTCCTATGATATTTTAGATATCTCTATTGCAGATTGGATAGCAGTCAGTACTCTTGGAAAAAAAGAAGAGGTTTCAAAAATAGTTTTAAAAATGGCTCAAGAAAATGGTGGCCATAGTGAATCTTTTGTTATTGGATCAAATGTAAATTTACCGGCGAATTTAGCTGCATTAGTTAATGGAACTACTTCGCATGCCCTTGACTATGATGACACTCACTTTGAATATGTTGGACATCCATCAGTTGTTGTTGTTTCTGCTATGTTTGCAGTTGCTCAAAAGATTAAAGTGAGTAAAGAAAAATTTAATGAGTGTTGCTTGCTTGGTTTAGAATTAACTTGCAGGATAGGTAAATGGCTTGGAAGAAAACATTATAGAACAGGTTTTCATATAACATCTACTGCAGGTACATTAGGTGCAACTCTCGGACTTTCTAGATTAATGAATTTAAATAAACAACAAACTATAAATGCTTTTGGTATTGCTTGTTCAAAAGCTTCTGGGGTAAAGGCTCAATTTGGAACTATGGGAAAACCTTATCATGCAGGTATTGCTGCTTCTTCTGCAGTAGAGTCAGTAAATTTGGCCAAAAATAATTTTGTGTCTTATGAAAAAGCCTTAGAGGGAAAACAAGGTTTTGGCGAATCTCATCATAGTGAGTTTAATATGAATGCTTTTGATAGTCTTGGTCAGAAATTTATTTTTGAAAAAGTTATTTATAAATATCATGCATGTTGTCATGGTATACATGCAACAATTGAAGCTTTGTTAAAGTTTAAAGAAAATAAAAATTTTAATTCAGAAAATATAAATAAAATTGAAATATTAGTTCATCCACAATGGTTAAATGTTTGTAATATTGAAAAACCAAGAAGTGGTTTAGAGTCAAAATTTAGTTATAGATTAGTCACAGGTTTGGTAGTTAATAATTATGATACTGGAAAAATTGAAACATTTTCTGATGAAGTTTGCAAAGAGAGTAAAATTACAAAAATAAGAGATTTAGTTGAAGTTAAAACTTCCAACAGTTCTTCAGAGTCTGGTTCATATGTCAAAGTTTTTTTAAAAAACAATGAAGTATTTGAATCTGAATATGATTTAAAAAATTTAACTGATGTAAATGAAAAAGAAAAAAAAATGAAAACTAAGATTAGTTCTCTTCTTGGAGAAAAGAATTCGACTTCTTTATGGTCTTTCATTAAAAATGAAAAAAAATTACCTATTAATTGGATACAAGACTATTTAAAGTAATCAGAAATTTAAAATTATTAAATACTATTTGGAATATTGAAATGAACAATGCATTGTTAAATAAAAGATATACTATAAAAGCTTTTGAACAAAAGGGATCTCGACCAATAGAATTAGCTCATCCAGAAAATATGAGCCCACATCCACTATCATTCTTAGAATTACCTTTTGATCCAGAATATTCTCTTTACAACAACAGAATGACACCAGAACACTTAAATAATATTACTCCTGATGAACAGTATTGGGCTATTAGAAGAGATGTTATTCTTAGAAATACAGGTGAATTTCCTGTTCAAATATCTGGAAAAGATGCGAAAAAGTTTGCAAACTATATTTTTGCAGGTCGTAATATTTTGAATTATAAAGTTGGCCGATGTTCATATCAATTTGCATGTTATTTTGATGGTGGGATGATTACAGATGGAGTAATGCTCCATTTAGCAGAGGATAAATTATGGATGGCACAAGCTGATGGGGAAATTTTTAAATGGTATCTGGCTCATTCAAAAGATTTTGACGTAAAAATATCTGATCCAAATGTGTTTGTATCTCAAATTCAAGGTCCAAAATCAATGAAATTACTTGAAGACTTAATAGATGGTGAAATGCCTAATCCATGGAAATATTTCGATATTGCACATGTAAGTATTTGTGGAGATCCAGTAATTATAACTAGAACAGGATTTTCTAATGAACTTGGCTGGGAAATTTATTTACAACCAGAAAATAAAATTGAAGAAATTGGTGAACTAATAATGAAAAAGGGTGAAAAATATAATATTGCTTTAACTGGTACACCTGTTTTTAGAGCTAGAAGAATTGAAGCAGGCTTGTTATCAGCAGGAAATGATTTTGATAAAAATACAAACCCATTTGAAGCTGGCCTCTCTAAGTTTGTAGATTTTGAAAAAGGTGATTTTATTGGAAGAGATGTTTTATTAAAGTCTAATAAAGATCGTTTAGTTTGGGGAATGCGAGTTCGAAAAGGTATAGCTAAGAAGGGAAGATTTGTTTATAAAAACTCTAAATCTATTGGAAAAATATGCTCTAGCACCTGGTCTCCTTATCAGGAATGTGGGGTTTGCATAGTTAGATTAGATAAAGAAAGTTTTTTTCATGAAAAAGAGGTTAAAGTAGAGGGTATAGATGGGAAGATTTACTCTGCTCAGCTATGTACTCTGCCCATGATAGATAAAGAAAGATTAATTGTTACAGGTAAAAGTGATGAAATACCTAATGAACCAAAACCATGGGAAGGGTAAATTATGTCAGAATTAGTAAAAAAAAAGAAATTGCAATCTCGAAGAAGCTTCTTATTTACTCCAGGAATCAGACCAGAATTATTTCCTAAAGCACTCAAATCTGGTGCTGATATAGTATGTGTTGAATTAGAAGATGGCATAGCACCAAAAGATAAAGATGAAGCAAGAAAAAAAACTTTGTCATTATTTGAGCATAAAATGGAAAATAAAAATATTGAGACAATTGTGAGAGTAAATTGTCTAAGAGAAGCTTTTGGAATTGAAGATTTACAAGCTATTCTAAAAACAGATAATCCACCTCCAGGAATTATGGTTCCCAAGGTAAGAACTCCAGATGAAGTTATTTTATTAGATAATTTATTAACTGAAAGAGGTCATAAAACTCGTCTTCATATTATAATTGAAACTAATGCAGCACTTGAAGCTGCATATGAAATTGCGCATTCTTCTTCAAGAATAGATGCTTTATTTTTTGGAGGAGTTGATATGGCGGCAGAATTAAGATGTGATCTTGCATGGGAACCACTATTGTTTGCTAGATCAAGAGTAGTACATGCTGCAGCATCAGCAGAATTAGATGTTTTAGATGTGCCTTATTTGGATCTTGACGATCATGAAGGAATGATAGATGCAGCTTCGAAGGCAAAGTCACTTGGATTTTCTGGGAAAGGTTCAATTCACCCTAAACAAATTCAAGCTTTAAATGAAGTTTTCACTCCCAGTGAACAAGAGATTAAAAAAGCGAAAAGAATTGTTTCTGCATTTGAGGAAGCAGATACTGGGCTGATTGTAATTGATGGCAAATTAATTGAAAAACCAGTTTTAAGAGAAATGTATAGAATTTTAGCAATTGCTGAACAGAATGAAAACAATTAACACACTTGGTCTTCTTGGTACAGGAGTAATTGGAGGGGGATGGGCCGCTAGAGCTTTACATTCAGGTTTAAATGTAATTGCATCAGATATTAATCCAGATATGGAAAGATGGATTAGAGAAGCAATAGAAATAGCCGAGCCATCACTAAATTCTCTTACTGAAGGAGCCAATTTGCCAAAACGTGGAGAATTTTCCTTTACTTTAGATTCTATTGAAATGGCCAAAAATTCTGATTTTATTCAAGAAAATGTTCCCGAAGTTCTTGAAATAAAACTTGATGCTATTAAGAAAATAGCAATAGAAACTGATGAAAATATTATTATCTCATCATCAACCTCAGGTTTTATGCCAACCCAACTTCAGGAAAATATAAAATATCCACAACGAGTTTTAGTAGGTCATCCTTTTAATCCAGTTTATTTATGTCCTTTAGTTGAGATTGTAGGTGGAAAAAAAACTACAGAAGGAAATAAGTTGGTTGCTAAAAATTTTTATGAGTCAATTGGTATGCATGCTTTAATTTTAAAAAAAGAAGTTCCTGGACACTTAGCTGATAGGTTACAAGAAGCAATGTGGAGAGAAATTTTACATTCTTTAAATGATGACATTGCATCTACAAAAGAACTTGATGAGAGTATAATTTATGGCCCTGGACTTCGATGGTCGATTATGGGTATGAATCAATTGTATATGATAGCTGGAGGCAAAGGTGGTGCAAGACATTTTATGCAACAGTTTGGACCGGCTCTCAAATGGCCTTGGACTCATCTAAAAGCACCAGAACTCTCCAATAAGATTATAGATAAGTTTGTAGATGGAACTTCTGATCAAGCAGAAGGTAAATCAATTCGAGAATTAGAAATTATACGTGATGAGTGTCTAGTTGAAGTTCAAAAAGTTTTGGCTAAGCATAATATTGGAGCTGGTAAAACATTAAATTTTTTTAAAAATCATTTGAATAATTCAAAAGGACCTTAATATGAATATTGGTTTTATTGGTTTAGGAAATATGGGTTTTCCAATAATGTCTCATATTAAAAATAATTCTCATAAACTGTTTGTATATGACAACGATAAAAAAAAATTAAATAACATTAAAGATAATGATATCAGCATTTGTACTAATGTTAATGATGTAGCAAATAATTCTGAAGTTCTATTTACTTGTCTACCAAGCATAGACATTGTTGAAGTTGTTCTTATTGAAATTTCTGAAAATAAAAGGGTACCACAAATGTGCATTGACTTAAGTTCAAGCGACCCATCTAAAACTATTAAATTAGCTAAAAAACTTAATAAAAAAAATATTAGATTTATTGATGCTCCAATTTCAGGAGGTGTAAATGGTGCAATTAATGCCTCTTTAACAATAATGGTTGGAGGTTCAAAAACAGATTTTGAATTTGCAAAATCTTTATTGGAATTATTTGGAAAAAAATTATCTCACATAGGTGGAGTTGGAACAGGTCAAGCAGCAAAATGTCTCAATAACTTATGCTCAGCTACTGGATTATTAATTGCTATAGAATGTGTGAATGTAGCAAAGGCATTTGGAATAGATCAAAATAATTTCATAGATATTTTAAATACCTCAACTGGAAAAAATAATAGCACTGAAAACAAACTTAAACAGTTTGTAATTTCTAAAAAATTCAACAGTGGATTTAATCTATCTTTGATGAAAAAGGATATTATATCAGCATGGAAATTAGCTAATGATAAAAATGTTCCTTTACCCCTTGGAACAAAAAGCAAAGAATTTTGGAGCCAAGCAGATGATGTTCTTCCTCCTAAATCTGATCATACAGAAATTATTAAGTGGTTAGAACAAATAAAAAGTTAGTCTCTTAAAAAATCACCATGGGATCTCTTTCCCATCATAATTTAGAAATTTCCCTGTGTCTTTCAAAGATAAACTTTCAATTACTTTAATCATTCCAGAAACAGAGTTTTGAACTGTATTTGGAGCATTAGGACCACCCATATCTGTTATTGTCCATCCTGGGGATGCAGCTATAATAATTATCCCTTTTTTTTCTAGCCATTCCCCTAAACTTCGAACCATCATGTTTAAACCCACCTTACTTGTTCGATAAGCATATCTTCCAGCTTGCCAGGTATTTGTGATACTGGCTAGACCACTAGACATCATTATAACTTTTGGTTTTTTGGAGAGTCCAAGTTGCTGAACAAATTCTCCAAGTATCATTGTTGGCGCAAACAAATTTATTCGAAGTGTTTCTTCCCATAATTGATAATCATAATTTTTTGGATCTGGATCATCAACATTTTCATATGCCGCAGTTCCATAATTATCAAACATGGCTCCAGCGTTATTAATTAAAATATCTATTGGAATATTTTCAAGTAACTTAGATGCATTAATAATATCATTTAAATTAGTAACATCCATTTTAATTAAGTGTCCCTCACCTGAGGAATTATTAGCTATATCAACAAAATGTTTTGCTTCTTCTGGTTTTCTACAACAACCATAAACTGTACTACCATTTTCCATATAAGTTTTTGAAAGCTCAAGACCAATTCCACGATTAGCACCTGTTATTATAACATTAGTCATATCAAATCCTTAATTTTTAGTTACTAGATTTTTTTAAATCAGGGTTAATTTCGCATGCATCTGTCCAACTAATTATGTCAAGAGATCTTGTAAATTTTCCTACACCATCAGTTTGTGCACAAATTTGACCTAATTCAATAATTTCCTCTTCTGTAAACTCTTTTTTTAGGTCATTATATACTTCATCTTTATCAATTGAACTCTCACCTTCTTTAAAAAGTTTTGCAAATGTCAGTGCAGCTTTTTCTTTACTAGTGAAAAGAGTTGATTCATAAAATTTAAAAAGTTCATTTATTTTTTCTTCTGTTAATCCCTCTTTTTTTGCTTGAGATGATCGAGCAGTTGAACAATAACCACATTCATGATCAATAGAGATATAAATTCTACATAACTCTTTTAAAGTATGAGGGAGTAACCCATGATAAAAAAGAGAGTTCCAATACTTAACCCACGCACTTCCCGCATCAGAATTTCTTGTAAAAATCCTAACACATCTAGGGTCAGGAGCCCCAGAGTTCTCAGCAAATTCGATCAGTTTTTTAGTTTCTTGGTCAATTTTGTTTTCTTCTATATATTCTATTCTAGGCATAATTCATTCCTTTAAAATTCATAAATAAATTTTATTAAATATATTTTGTAACACCTCCACAAACTTCTACAACAGTACCTGTCATATAAGAGTTTTTCTTTGAAACAAGAAAGGCTGCAACATCACCTATTTCTTCAGATGTTCCTAACCTTTTTAATAATGTCATCTCAATATGACTGTCTGTTACTTCTTTGGCTGACATTCCTTTTAGTTTTCCTAGTTTTTCTGAACGTTCTTCCCATCCCTCTGTTTCAATAGTTCCCGGACATATTGAGTTAACTAAAACATTCGATTTAGCAAATATTGATGCCAACTGTTTTGATAAAGCATGAATACCAGCATTAGGTAAAGATGTTGTTATTGCTCCAGGGAAAAGCTGGGTTCCAGAGAAACCTGATATATTTAAAATTCTTCCATTCAGTGAATTTTCTAAAAATTTTTCCGCATATTTTGCAGTTCTAAAAAATGAAAGTAAATTTACATCTAAAACTTCTTTCCAAGTCTCATCAGTAAGGCTTTGAAGTGTTCCAGGGCGCATAACTCCAACATTATTTACTAGAATATCTAAACCATTAAGTTGATTAGCTCCTTTTTCAACAAAATCTTTACAACCTGAGTCTGTTGAGAAATCCGTTTCAACTGTATAGCATTGAACTCCTAATTTTTTTATTTCTGTGGCTGCACTTATAAGGTTTTCTTTTGTTCTGGCTCCAATAACAATATTAGCACCTTCTCCTGCTAAAGATTTTGCAATTCCTAAGCCTATCCCTTTTGAACCCCCAGTTATTAATACTTTTGAACCTTTTAATCCTAAATCCATAAAACCACCCTATTTTCCATCTATTAAATATTTAGAGGCAAATTTAGCACATGCACTCCCAACCAACTCCAAATGATTTTCATTATCATAGAGTGACATATGAGATGCATCTCCGCCAACTTGCACCAATTCTTTCCTTGGAGATGGTATTGTACTAAAAGCTGGAACTTCAAATTCTGTCATTGTAATATCATCGTACCAAGATGTAACCATCAATACTGGTTGGTGTATAATTTTTTTCATAAAATTAGTTACATCATATCTCAAAGCATACTCAAAACTCTGAACAGTTGTCCAATGTTCATGGTTAGGAGCGACAGTTTCTTTAAACTTTTTAAAAACTGGCCAAGTTTCTGGAGCAGGCCAAGAAGAGGGCTTATCATGGGGGTGAGCAGAATGAGCTATAGTTCCATGTTGACCTGTTTTAAATCTTTCAATTCTATCTTTATTAATTAAATCCCAAAGATCTCTTAAACCTACGTTTGAGTTAGCTCTCAAAACATTATACCAACCATCTAACATTGGAACAACACTCATTACTAGACGTACCCTTGGGTCAAGAACTGCTACTGGAAATACATGGGCACCTGCATAGGAAATACCCCAAACTCCAATTCTATCCTTATCAATTTTTTCATGTAAATAAACAAAAGTAACTGCATTGATAATATCATCTATTTGTTCCCATGGATTAATATGTTGCCTTATTACTCCTTCACTCTCTCCCAAATTTCTGTAGTCAAAAGATAAAACTGCAAAACCTGACTCTACCAGATATTTTGCATATTCTGGTTGAATTAGTTCTTTGACATAGCACCAACCTCCACCCATTACTATACATGGAAATTTTTTATTATTAGAATTAGATGGCAAATAAAGATGACCAACTAGTTTCAAGCCATCACTCATAAAGGAAATATTTTCTCTAATCATAAGACATACTCTCGTTTAAACATATAATTTGAAATAGAATAAATCTATTTTGCAATCGATTACAACAAGTTTTATAATTAATAAAAAAATATATATATACGGGAGGAATTTATGCTTTTTAGTGTTTTTGCTTTAGATAAACCTGATGGATTGGATTTAA
>MDTB01019413.1_pt1 | contig 13352 bp, 13 predicted proteins | sample 811161 | NCBI WGS metagenome assembly MDTB01 (sample SAMN05326650, study PRJNA326480) | marine metagenome | isolation source: seawater | place: Mediterranean Sea | collected 2009
TTAAATCAACTAATGTAGATAAATACAATAAATAATTTAAATTTTTATCCTCTAAGACCCTTTTTTCTGAGTCTTTGTCATTTTCTGTTACCCAATAGGGTGGCCTATTAACTTGACGGTAAATATTTTTATAAAAATAATCTAAATTTTTCGCCTCTGGCATTGGATTGGCAAAACTAAAATCACATTCTTTACATTTATATACATTTAGTTTACCAAAATATTTAATATCCTCTTTAATCTCATATTTATAATCACATCTGGGTATTACATTTTTGAGATTTTTACAAATTGGACAATTCATATTATACCTATTTATAATCAGTTCTTTGAATTTTTTAAATAATCCTCAAGAAAATATTTTATTTTTTTTGTATTTAAAAAATTTTTATTTGATGAAATATACTCAAATTGATTTTTTAATTTTTTACCATATCTTTTAATGTAGGAAAGATTTTCGCTATAAATTATATAGCAGTCTTTGTCTTGATTAACTGATCTTGATTCATCTATTGAAAAAAGGGATTCATGAATTTTTTCACCGGGTCTAATGCCGACAATATTTATTTTAGTATTAGAATTTATTAAACTGATTAAGTCAAAAATTTTTATTGAACTCATTTTTGGTATGAAAATTTCACCTCCTCTAGACTTAATCAAGCTCGATAGAACAAATTTTATTGCATCTTTAATTGGAATAAAAAATCTTGTCATATCTTTAGAAGTTAATGGTAATACTTTTTTCTGATTTATAAGATTTTTAAAATGTGGAATAACAGAACCTCGTGATCCTATTACATTCCCATACCTTACTACAGTAAATTTAGTAAAATTAGAGTATTGGTTTGCATTAATAAATAATTTTTCAGAACAAAGTTTTGTTGCGCCGTATAAATTGACTGGATTACATGCTTTGTCAGTAGATAAAGCTATAACTTTTTTTACTTTTCTTTCTATTGCGGCTGTAATAACAGACTCTGACCCATTAATATTTGTCTTAATACATTCAACTGGATTATATTCAGAAGCTGGAACTTGTTTCATGGCAGCTGCATGTATTACATAATCAACTCCTCTAAATGCAGTTAATAATCTATTTACATCACGAACATCTCCTAAAAAAAATCTTACTCTTTTATTTGAGCCAAATTTTTTTGACATTTCATATTGTTTATTCTCATCTCTAGATAGAATAATAAGTTTTTTTAGATTAGTTTTCTTTAATAAAAAATTTGTTATTTCCTGACCAAAAGTTCCAGTGCCTCCGGTAATAAGCACATTCTGATTTTTTAAAAAATTCATTTAATATTTTAAATAAAAATAATTTATATAAATGAATGAGAATTTGATACAAGAAAATATTTTGTTTCACGATTATTTTAATACAAGAATTTTAATAATTCTTATTTTTGAACAAAGCTTTAGCATAACTCTCATTTATATTAGAAAAAACCATCTCAAAACCTCTCGAAATCAGAAATTCTGAAGCATATTCTATAGTTGTCTCATTATTTTTACCTCTTTCAGGACTGCCATCAACTCCTATAAATTCAATTTTATTTAAAACATTATTAGCTCCACGTAATATCTCTGGCTCAAAACCTTCACCTTCAACTTTAAATAATTTAACCATACCAATATTATTATCAGTTATATAATTAGACAGTGTGACTGTTTTTACTTTTATTTTATTTGTAAATCCAGTTGATGGTTCAATTATTGAAGAATCACCACTATCAGATTTAATGAAAAAATCAAAATATCCATCTATATTAGATAAGGCAAAATTGTTATTACTTTGATTTAAACAATTCAATTCTAAACACTTGAATTCATTAGGTGATGGCTCAAAAGAAATATATTTAATATTTAAATTTTTAAGACTTGTCCAAGCATATAAATCTCCATAATTTGCCCCACAATCAATAATAATATCCTCATTATTAAAATTAATTTTTTCTATTCCATAAGTCTTAATTAGTTGTTCGGCTCTATATTTAATACCATAAGAATATGTTTGAATGCCTCTTAATTTATCTGAAAAATACATTTTTTTATTTTCATCTAAAACATAATATAATTTTTTTTTTATATCATAATAAAAAAAGGAATTTCTTTTCATTAATTTCTGTCTAAAATTATTTAATTTACAACTATAATCCGGACCAAATAAGCTTAAAAAAAATATAAAAATATTTTTAAAAATTTGTCTAATCTTAGATATCATTTCAAATTATCAAAGAATTTTTGTAAATACCAATTCCTTCATTTTGACCATAAATCAAAATTAAAACCACTCTGCTATTTTTTTTTGGTGAAGTACCTTTGTGTAGCCCAAAAGTATCCTCAAAAATTAAACTTCCTTTTGATTTATTAAACGTTTTTATATTTCCTTTTCCATAACAATTTATTATTTCATTGTCGTCAATTCTTTTTGAAATTAAGTGTTTAAAAAACCTTTTTTTATGTGAAAATTGAACAAAAGAATGAGGTCCTGAATTTAAATCAACATCATTAAGATAGATAAATACTTTAAAAAATTTTTTAAAATCATTGTCGTAATGAAAATATTGAGCATTATCTTTTTTTTCTTTTTCAGAAATGTCAGCTGGATTTGATATATAACAAAGACCAGAAATTGAAATTCTATCTTTTCCAATATAATTTTTTGCAATATTTAAAAGAAATTCTGATGTTGCTATATCTTTTATATAATTTGTTTTTTTAAGATCAACATCCAAACTAACATGAGAAAGACTAAACTTTTTGCTTTTTTCAAGTAGAGCTTGAACGTTATCATTTTCACTTAATGATAAGGTATATTGGTTAGATTTTTTCTCTCCTTTAAATGATACAGAGCAATTTTTTAGTGAAATTTCACTAGTTACTTTACTTAAAAAATAATCTTCTAATTGTAACTTATCATTGTAACCCTTTTGAGTTAAATCTTTTACTATTGAAACACTCGTCTCATCATTTTTTTTGAAAAAATTATTTGATCTAATATCCGAAATTATATTAGATTTTTTATTAAATGTATCTCGTATAAAGATAAAAGAATAAAAAAATCTTATGTTAAATATTTGAAAAAAACTTAATAAACCTTTTTTTTTTGACAAATTTTTAGCTGTAAAAAAACTACTTATGAGATGTTTAAAAATAAGCAACATATATCCTCAATTATTTAATTTTATAAATGCTTTAAGTTTCTTTAATATATTAAATTTATAATTATTTTTACTTTTATTATCTATAACAGTGAGATCTTTAATATTATCAATTGAATGCCAAAAACCATCAATCTTCACTAGCCTAGTTTTGTAATTTTTTATTATTTTTGGGTAAAATGTTTGTTCAAAGTTTTCAGCATTTTTAAATTTATTTTTATACTTCTTTAAAATTGCAGTCTTAACTATACAAATACCAGTAAAATTATAAGCTTTATAGTTTTTATTATTTCTTACTTTAAGCTGATCAAATATCAAATTTCTTTGAAAATCTATAACTTTATTTTTTAAGACTCCTATAGAACCATAAGGATAAGTTACCTCACCAGATAAAAATGTTATAGAATAGTTTTTTTTACAATGACTATCAAAAATATAATTTAAATTAACGTCAAAAATAGCATCTCCATTTAAAAGTAAAAAATTTTTTTCTTTTATTCTATCTGTAATTTTACTTATCCTGGCGCCAATATTTGAATTAACACCTGTTTGAACAGTTTCAATATATATACCAAAAGATTTATTTTTTTTTATAAATTTTTTAATTTGATTGCCTTTATATCCTAATGGTAAAATTATATGATTAAAACCTGACAGTTTTAAATATTTGATGATATACCATAATATTTCTTTATTTTGAACTTTTGCTAGCGTTTTAGGAATTTTTTTTCCCAAAGATCCTAAACGTGAACCTTTGCCACCACATAAAACTACAGCACATTTATCATTCATATTTTAATTTCCAGGTGGATTTTATGCTTGATACATGTCTTCTGCATTTTTTTTTTGTATATTTAAATACTAACTTTCCAGTAGCATTATATTTTTTCCAGTATTTTCTTGCAAAATTTTTAACACTCATAGACTTATTTGATGATACATGAAAAATCTCAAATTTTTTTTTTGATTTGAATTTACAGACATCTAATAAAGATTTTGCAACAAAATCAACATCAGTAAAATCTCTATATTCAAGTGGATTCTCAATAATCATATTTTTACCTTTTTTAGCTAATCTTTTTATTTTTGGAAAAAGTCTATTTTTATTTTCACCTACGCCATAAGTGGGGAATATTCTCATTATTATGAAGTTAGAATTTGCTTTTTTAGAGATCATTTTAATTATATCTGTAAAAACTATCTTGCTCAAAGAATAAATAGAACTGAATTGTCTTTTACTATTTAAGTCCAAACTTTTTTTATCACAAATACCATTGTTAAAATATTCAGATGAAGTACTTGCAATAACAAATTTTTTACAATCATATTTCCTAGCTTGAATTATTAATTTAAATGATTTTTTAACATTAAAATTTACAATTTCATGAGGGTCTTTTTTATTACATTGATTTATTCCTTTTGCAGCTAGATGAACTAAAACATCAGACTTTTTTAAAAACCTTTTCCAATCATCATCAATTTCTCCTTTTAAGCATTTAACATTATTTTGAATTTTTTGATTTTTTTTAGAAACTGAATAAATAAAATGTCCCTGCTCTAAAGCTAATTTTAAAAATCTTCTACCTATAAAACCTGTCCCACCTGTTAGAAAAATTACCATACTTATGATCTACAAATATTTATGATTTATAAACTTATAAACATCTACAGATCTAAATAATACTTTATTTGTTTATTTGTTAAATCGAAAATATTTTCTTTTGTTTTAAAGCTTTTATACCAACTTACTGTCAGATCTACTGATTTGTATATAGATAATTTTGGTTTCCACTTAAGTTTTTTTGACGTTTTTTTGCTATTTATATTTAAATTTTTTGACTCAAAAATATTTATATTTTTATTATGAAATCTTTTATCCTTTTTAATAATTATAATTTTTGATTTTGAATTCATTTTATTTTTAAAGATTTGAACTAACTTTTTTACTTTCATATTCTGTTTTGAACTTGGTCCGAAATTCCACGGTTCACAATATAATTTTCCATTTTTAGAAGACAGTTTTTCTGCAAGTTTTAAATAACCCACTAAAGGCTCTATTACATGTTGCCACGGTCTTGTAGCATTTGGATTTCTTAAAACTAACTTTTTATCTTCATAAAAATTTTCTAAAATATCCTTTACAATTCTTTCTGGTGTCCAATCACCTCCACCGAAACAATTTCCAGCTCTCACAGTGGCTATATTACAATTTGATTTTTGAAAAAATGATTTTCTATAACTATGAACTAATAACTCACAACAAGCCTTGCTACCACTATAAACATCATCTCCACCTAGTTGAGAATTTTCATCAAAATATTTTTGTTTTTTATAGTTTTGATAAACTTTATCTGTTGTTATAATTACTAAAGATTTTACAAAATTAAAATTTTTTATAGATTCTAATAAATTTGCCGTACCTAAAATATTTGTTGAAATTGTATGATGAGAATCTTTAAAACTTTCTATTACACTAGATTGTGCAGCTAAATGAAAAATTATTTCAGGTTTATTTTTTTTTATTATTTTTTTTAAATCTTTATAATTTGTTATGTCATTTCTGTAATCTGCTGACAAAATACTTTTAACTTTTGCAATATTGAAAAAATTATTTTTTCCTTGTGGATTTAGCGCATATCCAAATACCTTACTTCTCATTTGATTTAAAAGCACACTCAACCAACCTCCTTTAAATCCTGTATGACCTGTAACCAAGACTTTTTTGTTTTTCCAAAATTTTAAATTAGGTTTAGACAAAAGATAAATTTTTTTTAATTAAGATTAATATAGTTTATAGACAAAGTACTAAAATCTTCAAAGTAAATTTTTTTACATTATTGCAATTCACTTAAGATTTTTTCCAAACGACTACTTGCTTTCATGTCATATTTATAAAAGTAATTTTTTTCAATTTGTTCAGTTTTTTGTAAAATATGACCATTATTTAAAATTTCCAATAATTCACTCTTATTTGTAGCAGTAGGAATTTCATCATCAATATCAAAAGTTGGAATATAATCATAACTATATAATCTTAAAACATTAAAATTTTTTAAAGCTAACTCTAAACCGAGAGATGTGTCACCAAAAATTATATAATCACTTATTTGGTAAATTTTATCTTTCTCTAAATTTGTTGCATCAATAAAATTTGATTTTAATTCTTTTCGAAAATACTTTATTGTTTTAATTTTTTTTAAAGGATGAGGGGCAACATATATTTGCCAATTACCTATATCACATTTATTTAATATTTTGATAAATGACTTGTAATCATTAATACTACATAAAATAGTAATAATTTTTTTTGACTCTTTTATTAAAATATTTTTATTTTTTTCTTGTATTTGGAATTTGTTTAATTCGGGCTTTAAAGATCCTAAACAAAAAATTTTTTCTTCATCAAACACTTCTTTTAATTTTTTATAATATCTTTCTCCTTGAGAAAAAAATATATCAGGTTTTGGTGAATAATAACTGGAATAAATTTTTGAAAAATCTTTTTTATTATAATTAAAAAAAATATTATTTTTAGAATAATTAGCATGGTTTATGTTTATAATATTTCTAATTTTACTTTTTTTTGAAAAATAATAAAAAGCTCTTGCTTGAGGATGAAAATCAAAACAGTTAATAAAATTTTTAGATGATACTTGGTTAAGACTATTTTGTAGAGCTATACCTCTAAGTAATTGTTGCTGTATAGATCCAAAAAAAGAGTTAATTAATCTACATTTAAGTATATCTTGGCAATCTATATTATTAATAATAAAATAATTTTTCTTTTTTAAAACTTTCATCATTTTAAAAATAAAATTAAACATGAAAAGTAAACTTTAAGTATATCAATTAATTTCAATTTTTTATTAGAAATAATAAATTCTACTGGAATTTTTTTTAGGTTTTTTTTTATTTTAAAAAAGTTTTTTATTAAAAATAAGTTTTCAGGAATTTCTATTACATAAGATTTATTTTCGCTTTTCTTTATACTGGTTAAACCATATTGTCTGTCAATAAACTTACCTTCATATTCTACACAATTAGTATATAATGCGAAAAAACAATCTCTCTTTTTAAGTTGAGATAAATTACTTTTTGATTCGTAAAAAAAAATTTTTATAAATATAATTGAAAAAATTTTAAATAAGAAACTTTTTATTAATTTAAAAAATAGTAAATAATAATTTATTTTTTTTGAATAATTTTTTCTAGAATCTAAATTCAGTTTTTTATTTAGATTTTCATACCAAATAGTCTGGTTAACATTATCTTTGTCCATTAAATCTGTTAACCACCAAAAAGATAAATCCTCAAAAATTATCTTTTTTGAAAATTCTTCACGTAAATCGCTTTCTGATAACCAACTTACGAAACTTTTTCTAGTATTATCCCAACTATTCATTAAAGTTAAATTTTATCAAATAATAAATCCATCAAAAAAATTTATCACAATTTATTTATTCATTTGAAAAGGGTGATACTTTTTTAAGTCTTTAAGTTTAGGAACTGAATTTATCCAATTAAAATATAGTTTTAAACCCTTTTTAAGAGGGATGAATTTATAATTTTTAAATTTAGATTTCAAATATTTATTTGATGCATCATATCCAAATGAATCTCCTGGGGTACCTCCAGTTTCTATAATTTTATGATTTTTTTTGTTATTAATTTTTAACATCATTTTTAATAAATTTCTTACAGTTATTGCCTTAGCAGTTGAAAGATTAAATAACTCATTCTTTTTTAATTTTCTATTATTCAAACTTAAAACTAAAATATTTACAATATCATCGATATACTGATAATTCCTAAATCTATTTAACGAGCCTTTGACTAAAATAGGTTTTTTTTTCCATAAATAACTACAATAAATACTCACCATACCTTTCTTTAAAAAATTCAAATTTTCTCCAGGTCCATAAGTATTAAAAACTCTGAATATTATTGTCTTAATATCTGTTTGTTTTAAAATTTGTCTAATGAACATTTCACCAGCATATTTAGAAATGCCGTAAATTGAGTCTGGATTAATTTTTGAATTTTCAAATATTTTTTTTCGTGTATTTGATCCGTAAACAGCAACAGAACTTGTATAAATAAATTTTTTCACCTTTATCTCTTTAGCCAATAAACAAAGTAAATAAGTTCCATATCCATTGCTTAAATAATCATTTTTTGGATCATCATATGCACTTTCCCCACCAGATTGTGCTGCAACATGATAAATCACATCTGGTTTCCATTTTTTTATTTTTTCTAAAGTTTTTTTTTCTAAAATATTTCCCTTTATAAATTTAGACTTTGGATGAACATAAGGTATTCCTCCGATTGTTTTCATAGAATCAACACATAAAACTTTATGTTTTAATTCTATTAAAGTTTTTACAAGGTGAGCTCCAATAAAACCTGCGCCCCCTGTAACTAGAATTTTCATATTATTTTAATTTTTAAATAAATTTTTATGCAAATAATTTGCATAGTCAAATTGAAAGTTAGTGTCTATATCAAAACCCTCTATTTCATCTAATTGAAAAAAATAAGGCTTCTTTCCAATTAAGCTCATTCTTTTAATCATCGTTTTTCTTGACAAAATATTTATTGCAAAATTTAATCTATAAATATCTGGTAAATTTTGAGAATTTGGTGCTTTTTTTAAATCAAAATTAATAGATTTTTGATTTAAAAATAAAAAATCTTTTACTAAGTTTACAGTATTTAAACTATTATGAGATTTTTTTGTTTTTTCAAATTTATGAATAACTTTTTTGTAAGTAGAAACTTTAATTAATGGAGAAGTGCAGTTGGTAAAAAAAATATATTTGCTATCAGTGTTTTTAGCTACATGCTCCCAAAATTCATGATTGGGACATTTTGAACTAGCGTAATACTTGTTTCTCTTATGATGTGATACACCTAAACTATTAGCGATACTAATCGCCTCATCTGAATCTGTGTTTACAATTATTTCATCAAATAAATTAACTTTTTTCAATTTATTAATTTTATGGATTAAAAGATTTTTTTTATTAAATTTTTTAAAATTTTTTTTTTTAACTCTTTGAGAGTTTTTTCTTACTGGTATAATTGCAGTTAAATAATTCATAAATTAAAATAATAAATTTAATATTTTATTATATTTATCATTCCGAAAGAAATATTTTTCTTCTTGTTTGAGATTTCACTTTGGCAGGCTTTATCCAAAAACTATTATCGTTAAAACCTTTTTTTCTATTTTTAAATTTTGCACCAGAATTTTTAATTTTAAAATCATATGCAATATAAAAATATTTTCTATCCTTTTTACCATAATACTTGTGAACGCCGTGATAAGACCATGGAACATTTAATGAAAATACACAAATATTTTGATAAATTTTAATTTTCTTCTTAACTTTGAGATCAAAAATTTTTGGGAAAATATCATAAGTTTTTGTTCTTTTTTTCGTATCGTAGAGCAACAATTCTCCACCCTTAGATCCTTCTGAAACTGGATAATATAATGCATGAATTAAATGATCTCTTCTATCAATATGTGGACTTTTTAAATATCCTTTACTCATAAATGATAAAGACATGTGATATTTAATTTTAGAACTTAAATATTTTGGATGAACATTTTCCATAATAAGATTATTAAATTTTTTTAATACATGTGGTTGAATATTTTTTAAAATATTATCGCATTCATTAAAAATTTTATTTTTTTTTAATTTTTTAAAAGTTTTTGTATCAGGCATTAAAGTTTTTTTTGTTTTTAACTTACTTTGAATTAACAATTTATTTTCATTAGACTCATTCAAACTGTTGAACTCGGGCAATAATTTAATTAATTTTTTATGCATCTCCTTTGGGAGAAAATTTCTTATAACGATATGTGGATAAGGATTTGTGTTAACTTTTGCTTTTAAAATTTTTTGCTTAACAATATTGAACATTTTTAACCTATATACTATTTTGCATATAATAAAACAACAAACTCTCTATCTTAAAATTTATATTATACTACTTTTAATTATTCCTTTTATTAATTTCTAAAATTCTTTTTTGATACTCTTTAGCTAAAATTGGATCAATTTTTTTAATTGATCTCATTCTAATTTTAAGCCATTCCACTTCGAATTCAAATGCTTTTGATATTATATTGTCTAAATTTTTAATCGATTTTTTCGATAGTTTAATTTCAATATTCCTTGTCTCAATATAATTAAGAAATTTTTTTCTAAATAAATTGGCTATAAAAGATTTTGACAATGGTGTAATCGATCCACCCATCTTAAAAATTAATTTTCTTTTAACATTTTTAGATATTTGCTTATAACAATTTTCCGCAATCTTAAAAATTTTTTTTGAATTAACAAAATTTTTTTCCTTTTGCATTGATCCTGCTAAATCTGACCTTCCAACAATTATGCCGTCAATATATTTGAAACTTTTTGAGGATATAATTTTTTTTAGGTTTTTTACGGCAAGTATTGTCTCAAAATTCATAAATAATAAATTTTTCTTACTTATACTTGCGCATTGTATAAACTTCTTTAATGCATACTCACTCTCAATCATTGGAGCTACAATGCCATCAACTTTTGCTCTTTTACAAAAAAAAATATCATTTTTAGCTTCACATCCTCCTATTTTTATATTCAAATTTATACCAATCTTTTGAGTTATTTTTCTCATTAATATAATATCTTTAAAAGAGGAACCTTCGTCCTCAGTGGACTGCTTAACACCAGTTACACCCAGTTTTTTTAACTCTCTTAAGATATTTGAAATTTTTTTCATAAACACATTAAATATAAGAACTAAGAACTTTTTTTATTTTTGTAATTGTTGATTCATTCTTATCATATTTCATTAAATAACTAACTGGTTTATCAAAACTATTTAAATAATCAATTTCATTTAGATTAAGAACTTTATCAATATGGTCTTTAAATTGTTCATAATTGCATTCTCCAAGTTTCCATTTTCCATCAATGGGAAATTTAAAAATATCATTCTTCATAAAGTTTACCGATAAAGCTTTTCTTCCTATTGATATATGCTCTCGTATCAAAGTTGAAAAAGCAGTTAACGATAAATTACTATTAAACATTGCATCATAAGTTAAATATTTATGTTTTTTTAACTTTAAAGTAGAATTTTCGATTAAATAATCATAATCATCCTTTTTTAAATAAGTCTTATAAAAAAGTAATTCATTTTCTAAAATTTCTTTAGAGCTATTTATTTTAGCAAATGCACAAATAAAAGTTTTATTGTTTTCACGCACATATTTTACAACATACTGAATATACTTGCCCATCCGATCAATATCATTTGAGGTACCGAATCTTTTATCAAAATGAAGAACCATTGAGTCAGAAACTAGACATATATCGTATTTATATTTATTTTTTTCATTAATATTTATTTGATTAATGTGGATATAGTTTGCCAATTTTAAACTACCAACTGGATAAAACTTTTTAACCGGAATATTAAATTTTTTATAATCATCGATTTCGAAATCACCAAAACAAAAAAGGTTAGGTATAAAAAATATTTTATTCATGTTTTTTTTATAAATTTTCATTTTAAATTGATGTTCATATCTTTTAAAATCATGTCTTGAGCCGTTTTGAATTGCAAAAAAAATCGTATTTTAAATTTAAAATTCTCGCAATTTCTGAAAATTGCCATGAATTATCAATATTGGTTAAAATTACTTTTGGTGAAATCTCACTAATAATAGATATTAAATATGACTTAATTAATCCATATTTAAGATTAAAAATAAACTTAATAATTATCTTGGGATGAACAATAATGTTTTTAAAACATTTAACTCTCACAGGTAAAATATAATGATCAAATGAGTCAATTATAAAATTTAAATCATTAATAGCTTCGTCATCAAAAACTAGCAAAGGTTTTTTGTCTGGTAGTGAAAAAGTAAATTTTAAATCAAAAATTTTCTTAATCATATTAAAAATATTCATTCTATATATTTTTTAAAATCATACTCAGTTTCTATAATAGGAGACACAATTGAATCTACTTAAGCTCTTTCAAAGAAAAAGATATCATTTTTTGTCCCAAATTTAGAATAATTTTTTCAAAATTTCTTTATTATTTTCAAAGTTCCTACAGTATACCTCACAAAATTTATTCCTAGATTTTTGTAATCTTTTATTTTTCCACCATTTTGAAATATTATCATAATTTAAATTGATGAATTTTGAGGCGTCATCTACTTTTTCAAAACAAATTTTATTTTTTTTCAAATCATTGAGAAAAATAGAGAATTTCCTATCAAAGTTTAAATGAATTTCTTTATCTAAAATAAGTACACAAGGTTTATTATGGTGCATAGACTCAAAAAAAGGAGTTCCTAAAAAGAAATGAATAGATAAATTAAAATTATTGATAATTTGTGAGAACTTTTTTTTCGGATTGACAAAGACTAGATTTGGAAATTTATACTTAATTGACTTATTTACACTTTCTATACTACTATGTGACATTAATTTAGCAGAAGAGTTATTTTGAATTTCTAAACTTGAGTTTTTAATAAAGTTTTCCACTAACTTTATTGTTTTAACATTTTTTTGATTGTTGCTTATAAAACCGTTTAATGGCAAATATGGTTTCTCATTAAATGCATATAAAATAAATATAATTTTCTTATTTGAATTTATTTTATCTTCAAAATGACTTTTTAAGGGAAAGATAAATGGCTTGCTATTATCTTTAAGGTTTTTGCCCCATGTTAAGAAATTTGTGGATATTTTTTTATCAATATTTCCAGCATAAAAATCTTTATCCGCAAACATATTATTATAACCATGTTGGAGTATAAAAAATTTAGTATTATCAATTTTCTGAGCACAATAAAATTTGAATACTTCATCATAATATTGGCCATATGATGATAAAATGTATTCTGGTTTTTTTGGCCAATTTAAATTTTTATATGTCTTTTTTAAAAGTGAGTAATCTTCTAAAAAAATTTTTGGTAAACTATTTTTTAGATCTAAATGAATAAATTTATAAAAATTATTCTTAGAATTATTTTTTTCAAGATTTAATTTTTCTCTCATATGATGATTAATTTTACTATCTAAATATATATTTTTTTTTTTTAATTGTATGTTAAGAAATAAATTTTCAAACATCATTAAAAGTTTAAGTTTTCTATTTAAA